>Ga0123355_10001643_pt1 | contig 31165 bp, 28 predicted proteins | sample TergutEmb28metaG_3_FD_89872 | JGI IMG/M metagenome (GOLD analysis project Ga0123355, IMG submission 89872) | Embiratermes neotenicus P1 segment gut microbial communities from Petit-Saut dam, French Guiana - Emb289 P1 | ecosystem: Host-associated > Arthropoda: Insects > Digestive system > Gut ... | reverse complement strand
TTCATGTATGCGCGAAATGCCTCTTCGTCCAAGTTTGTGCCCGTGCCCAGGAATGTAGATTCGGGCTTGCGGTGGTAAATCACGTTTGTGCCTTGCAAATGCGCCGCCATAACCGCTTCGTCACACCAAGGCGAAATGGAAATTTTGCGTAGATTGGGCAACGTTTTAAACAAATACCAAATTTCATGCACAGGTTCGCAACATCCATAAGAAAGCAAACCGATGCGTTCTGCGATTTCCTTGTAATACGGCCACAAGAATTCTTCAAACATCGCCGGAGAAATGGCGACGGTTTCCTGCGAATCCATGTAACCCCACAAATCCGTCGAACGCAAACCATTACCCGTTTCAGGCAATTCCTTCGTAAACCCCCACGAGCCTTGCGCTACATAGTCACAGCCTGCTACAGGCAGCAACAATTTGCTTTGCTCCATTTGATTGAAGAAAGTCAGATAATCGTCCGTGAGTTGGCGCATCATTTGATGGAACAGTTCGGGGTGGTCATACATCGCCATGTACATGGTTTCCATATCCATAATGCTGACCAAATCACGCGTAGGCACCGCATACAATGCGTCACCAATGAGCTTTGCGGGCAAAATATCACCGATATGCTCATTGATATAATCCATTTGCATTGCCGTGTCGTCGGCATTAATATAAATATTCGCAGCGTTTAGCTTGTGAAAATCTCGTTCTAAATCCGCTATGTGATGCATATATTTATGTCCCAAGCCGGTCGTGTTGGCGGCTTGTGCGTGGGTACGTGATACCTCCAGCCCAAAAGGTTGCATCCATGCATTAACTTTTATCGGAAAAAAATCCGCCACAGGATGGTCGTCTCCAATGTATTCACGGTTAAAGAACATCATGTGCAAGCGTGACTCTATATGCCGCGCGGTTTCGCCTGTGCATTTCATTAGCGGGGCAACCGCTTCGTTGTAAAATGTACCCATTTCTATGTGAATCATGGGTCTTCCACCTTCGTGGGCATGATGTTTGTACCAATCATGCATAATTTTTTGATTGGTTTCGCTTTTTGCCAGCTCCATTTGACGCATTGCCAATGAGCGAATAATTTCACGGTCTTTGCTGTCGATTATTTCCATTTTATTGCCAGCCTCTCACTATTTTATATAAACTCACAAGATGACAATCCATTCAGCAAGTAAAGCAATTTTATCACATTTTAGGTGTTTTGTGATGACGTTATCCGAACTTCGCTAATTACACCCTGAATGACATTGGGGTAAAATAGCATCTCATCCCAAACTCACCACATTATTTGATGAATTAACCAAAGTGTGATAATCTTATCTGTGTTTGACAATTTTCTGCTACATGCAGTTAAAATACGAAAGGAGCAACACAATGCGCTTTTTGGACCAAGTTAAGCAACGTGCAAAGTCCCAAATCAAGACTATTGTATTACCGGAAGCACTAGACCCGCGCACATTAAAAGCCACACAGCAAATCCTGGCAGAGGGGCTTGCAAAAGTAATCCTGGTCGGCGACACAGCCGCAATCCAAGCCGCCGCGAAGGAAAACGCCGCAGATATATCCGGCGCAACCATCATCGACCCTGCAACTTACAACGAAATCGGCACCCTAACCACCAAACTGTACGAACTTCGCAAGGCCAAAGGGCTAACCGAAGCACAAGCAAAACAGCTTCTTGCGGAAAACCCGCTGTTCTTAGGCTGTATGCTGGTGAAAGACGGCATTGCAGATGGTATGGTTGCGGGTGCGGTGTACAGTACGGCAGACGTTTTGCGCCCCGCGATGCAAATTATCAAAACCGCCCCCGGCGTGTCCATGGTTTCATCTTTCTTTGTAATGGTGGTGCCGAACTGTGAATACGGCAATAATGGCGTATTCATTTTCTCGGATTGTGGGCTGGTGCAAAATCCGGACGCGGCGCAGCTTGCCACCATTGCGGAAAGCTCCGCAAAATCTTATAAAGCATTGATGGGCGAAGAACCCGTTGTTGCACTGCTTTCCCACTCTACAAAAGGCAGCGCAAAACACGCCGATGTGGACAAGGTAGTTGAAGCCACGCGTATATTGAAAGAAAACGCGCCACATCTTAAAGCCGATGGCGAGTTCCAGCTGGATGCCGCCATTGTACCGGCTATAGGCGCGGCAAAAGCACCGGGCAATGCAGTGGCCGGTCACGCAAATGTATTGGTTTTCCCAGACCTAGACGCTGGAAATATCGCGTATAAATTGGTAGAGCGCCTTGCCAAAGCAGAAGCCTACGGCCCTGTAACCCAAGGCATTGCAAAACCTGTGAACGACCTGTCCCGCGGGTGTTCTGCGGAGGATATTGTAGGTGTAGTGGCTATTACGGCGGTTCAGGCGCAGTAAAAATCACCACCCCGCCCTGCGGGCACCCCTCCACGGAGGGGAATTTGCATACACCCCATTCCCCTCTGTGGAGGGGTGGCGCGGAGCGACGGGGTGGTTTAGCATTGCAACTTTGAAACACCATCCCACACATAAGGAGCATACAAAATGAACGTACTCGTAATCAACTGCGGCTCATCGTCGCTAAAGTACCAACTCTTAGACATGACCAACGAATCCGTTTTGGCAAAAGGCCTTTGCGAACGCATTGGCATAGACGGTAAGCTGGTTCACGAATCTCCAAAAGGCAAGCACGTGGCGGACGTTGATATGCCATGCCATGCGGCTGCAATGTCATGGGTCATCGACTCTTTGCTTGACGCAAACCATGGCGTTATCAAATCCATAGACGAAATTAACGCCATCGGGCACCGTGTTGTACACGGCGGCGAAACCTTCACCGCATCAGCCCTTATCACAGAGGAAATTGAAAAGGCAATAGAAGCGGTAAGCGAACTTGCGCCGCTGCACAACCCGCCAAACCTCACAGGTATACGCGCGTGCAGACAGCACATGCCAAATGTGCCGCAAGTCGCTGTTTTCGACACCGCGTTCCACCAAACCATGCCCGCAAAAGCGTACCTGTACGCCCTACCCTACACGCTTTATGACAAATATAAAATCCGCAAATACGGCTTCCATGGCACAAGCCACAAATATGTATCCGGTCAAGCGGCAGAATTGCTTGGCCGCCCGATAGAATCCCTAAAAATTGTCACCTGCCACCTGGGCAATGGTGCAAGTGTTTGCGCCGTAGATGGCGGAAAATCCGTAGACACTTCCATGGGGCTCACCCCACTGGAAGGCCTGGCAATGGGAACACGTAGCGGCGACCTAGACCCTGCGGTTATCGCGTTTGTAATGGAAAAAGAAGGCCTAACCGCCCAGCAAGTGACGGATATGTTAAACAAGCAATCCGGTATGCTGGGGCTAAGCGGCGTATCCAGCGACTTCCGCGACCTAGACGCCGCCGCGCGCGCAGGCAACCAACGCGCCATAGATGCACTGGATGTGTTCGCATACCGTGTAGCCGGCTACGTAGGCCGCTATGCCGCCGCCATGAACGGCCTAGACGCAGTGGTATTCACCGCAGGCATTGGCGAAAACGACACCGCAATCCGTGAAAAAATTTGCGCGTACCTAACATGGCTGGGCGTAGAAATTGATCCGGAACTCAATGGAAAACGCGGACAAGCGCTTGATGTTTCTACACCAGGCGCAAAAGTGCGCACATTGGTAATACCAACCAACGAAGAATTGGTTATTGCACGTGATACAAAATTAATTTTAGGATAGAGGTAAGAATATGTTAGTAAACGCAAAAGAAATGCTAAAAACCGCCGTTAAAGGCAACTACGCCGTGGCGCAAATAAACATCAACAACTTAGAATGGACAAAAGCCGCGCTACAAACCGCCCAGGAACAAAAAAGCCCAATAATATTAGGCGTAACAGGCGGCGCGGCAAAATACATGGGCGGCTTTGGTGTTGTTTCCGCAATGGTCAAAGCCATGGACAAAGCACTAAACATAACCGTACCCGTAGCCCTGCACCTAGACCACGGCAGCTACGACGAATGCCTGCAATGTATAGAAGCCGGCTTCACCAGCATTATGTTTGACGGCAGCCACTTCCCGTTCGAGGAGAACATGAAAAAAACCACGGAAATGATTGCACTTGCCCACAAGAACAACATGTCTATAGAAGCCGAAGTTGGTGCAATTGGCGGCGAAGAAGACGGCGTTGTAGGCAGCGGTGACCTTGCCGACCCGGCCGAATGCGAAGCCATTGCCAAACTGGGCGTAGACTTCCTAGCCGCAGGCATCGGGAACATACACGGCGCGTACCCAGACAACTGGACAGGGTTAGATTTCGACGTTTTAGAGAAAATTTCGCAAGTAACAAGTGGCATCCCGCTGGTTTTGCATGGCGGAACCGGTATTCCTGAAGATATGATTAAAAAGGCAATATCGCTTGGCGTTGCAAAAATTAACGTAAACACAGAATGTCAGCTTGCTTTTGCCGCCGCTACCCGCGCATATGTAGAAGCAGGCAAAGACAAAGCAGGCAAAGGCTTTGACCCGCGCAAACTCCTTGCACCCGGCACAGAAGCAATTAAAAAAACAATCCAAGGTAAATTTGAATTGTTTGGCTCGGTTGGCAGGGCGTAAATTCAAAATTTAAAAAATCCCGCCGAAAAATTTGATTCCGGCGGGATTTTATTATGTTTATCCTATAATTCCAATAATAACACTATTCACAATTCTAAGTAGCAGAAACGCAATTAATGGCGACAAATCCATCATGGCAAACACAGAACCCTCCGATTGAAAACGGCGCAAAAAATTACGAATTGGCGCAATAATGGGTTCTGTTATGGCGTACAAAATATCAACAAAAAAACCTTTGGCATTTGGAAACCACGAAAAAATTACCCGCGCCAGTATCATAAAATACAGTACAGTAAAAAGTAAATCTACTATACGTATCCAAACACAGATGGCATGCTATTTTCCTATCGTGAAACTGCTCTAAATGTTCCAAAATCTCTTGTAGCCGGAGTATCTTCACCGGAAGACATTGCTACGTCATATTCCCTTGGGGAAATTACAAAAATACCTTTGTTTACACGGCTGGTATTGCCTTGTATCGTATGCACAACCCCACCAAGATAGTCTGCAATGCGTTGCGCGTTAACAGAATCCAAACTGGAAAGGTCCACTATAACCATTTTACCGTTGCAGATATCATCACAAATTTTGCAAGCATCTTTAATTTCTTTCGGATGTGCAATAACGGCCGAAGGCACAACTTGCTGGCCTGCAAATGGGCTTTGGCGTTGTGGCGCATGAGACGTTGTGTAACCCAATTCAACAATTTTGTCTGCGTAACGTGTTTTAGCAGGCTTTTCCGGAGTTCTACGTGCCGTGGCGCTGCTGGAAGAGTAATGCTCTTGCATTGGGTCATCTTCATAGGTGTCATCGTAATAACCATCATCATCTTCGTCATAATAACCATCGTTATAAACATCTTCCCCACTGGTAAGTAGGAACTTTTTCATAGCGTCTCCGGCCTTCTTAAACATTCTCAACATAAAAACCTCCTAGGATGTGATTCGGTATTCAATTTCATATAAAACATATACATCTGCAATAGTCAAATGTTACAATTAGGATAATAAAGGATATGGGAATGCCTGTCAAGCCCTGAATCTCGCCTTTTTCCGCCTTTTCTATAGTAAAATTTACCCACTATTACATAAATTACCAAAAACACGCGTTTATCTTATGATTTGCCCCTGAATTACTGTCGATGCATCGGTAACAATGGGGTCAAACTGTCTTAAATTATGGTTCCTGGACGGGTCGAGCAAAGTGTATGCGTCCAGTTCCGAAAGTTCGCCATCCAGAGTTATAGGTGTAAAATTTGCATACCCAAAAGTGGTTCTGAATACACCATACTCTACCCGCACCGCAGACTCGGTAATCGTAAAGCTATCCCCGTATAAAGATGCGGGTATCAATACATCGCCTATAGCCAGGTCCAGCGTTTCTTCCAATACATACACATCATCATCTGTTCTTTCCGATACTTCAATGGGTACTTGTATCAGCCCATAGTCATCATGAATGTGTACATAATAGCCACCCCGATCAAAAACATGCGTTACGGGTATTCTAACAAAACGCCTGATAGCTATGGCAGAAGTGGATACTTGCAACCCGCGGGAAATATAGTCTGTCGTACGTATACTCACGTTTCTCTGGTTCAAAAAATCCATAACATTTCTGGAACTTCTGAACACGACCCGGCTTTCTAAATGGAATTGTTCAATGTGTACAACACGCATCGTCATCGGTTCGTAATTCCCGGTAATGGCATTTTGCACAAATACGACACGGTCCGTATCTTCCGCAAAACCTTCAATCATACTGTTTGGCATGTAGGCAACGATATACCACGTGTTTCCAACAATTTTGAATACAGGATCCCCTGCTTCTACATCACGCGCAGGGAATAGCGTCGCGTGGTCTACAATAACATTTACGTCTTGCCGGCTTAGCTCTGTTACATTGTCCGGCGTCACAACATTTTCGTGCATATCCACAATATTAAACATAATCCCGCTTCTTGGGGCATAAATATTCGTTGAGTTCATTCCGTACTGTGCCGTTAATTGGTCGTGCTGGCGGCTTATATCCGCACCAACAGCACCGTGGCTTGCGGCCACTATCATGCGGATTCTCGTGTCGGTTAAACTGTCTAAATTGTTGCGCAGTGTATTTATTTCCGCAAGGTTTAACGCCGACAAATTATACATATTGCTATTCATAGCATTGCGCAAAGTATTGTTTATCCGCTGAACCGCAGGGTCGGCCTCTGAATAATGCCTGCGCTCATTCAGCCTTTTCATTTCTTCTTCAAGCGCTCTTCTGTCCCTGTTCATACGCGCCGCGGCTTCTACATTGTCTGCAATACCCGCAACAAGCACATCCCGGCGTACACGGTCTGTATTGGCAACAGCCCAAATCACCTGCCCGTCCCTTGGGGCGAAAATAACTTCTTCGTATCTAACAATCATGCCTGTAACAGAACGCTGTACTTCTCTATTGCCCATACGTACAATTTCCACGGCTACATCGGGAGTAAGCGCGCTGTGAACCGCCCGTACCATATACATCGCCACAAAAATAAAAAACAAGGCTGCAACCAACGCAACAGAAGCAGGCATACTCCTACGGCGCGAAGAAGCCATTCTTATGTTTATTGGCGGCACGACAGGATGCCGTTTGCGCTTTTGACCTGGCTTAGGTCTTACTCCTTTTTGCGGGCGTCTTTTACGTAAAGGTGGTTCTTCATGGCGTGGCATCTTGTTCACCTTCCTTAATGGGGCACTGCCCCAAACCCTCTCGCAAGCAAAGCTTGCTGGGCCGGGTGGCCCGATGCTTCGCATCGCCGACTACGTCGGTGTATACCCCGCCGCTACGCGGGAAATAAATCCCCGCTACGCTTCCTCCGCTTCGCTACGGGGAGCGGCGGAGCCGCATTTATGAAACTTTTTTCTAGGACGTGTTCTTATGATTATACTTGTTTTTCTTGTCATATTCAAGGTGCTGTTCCTCATATTTCCTGGTGTTGTGCTGGCCGCAGCGCGTGAAGGACTGCTTTTGTGGCTTCATAATATAATACCTGCCCTGCTGCCATTTATGATTATTGTAAACATGCTTATAGGAATGGGATTTGCACGTTTTTTGGGGAAAATGCTTGCCCCTGCAATGCAGAAAATTTTCGGCTTGCCCGGGGCGGGAGGGTTTGCACTCATAACCGGTCTTACATCCGGGTACCCTATAGGGGCAAAAACAGTGGCAGACTTGCGCAAAAACGGCGAAATATCGGTGCGTGATGCACAGCACTTATTGGCATTTTGCAATAATGCAGGTCCTCTTTTTATTTTGGGGGTTGTGGGCGTTGGTTTTTTTGGAAGCACCGCCGCCGGATATGTATTGTGGGCCGGCCATGTACTCTCGGCACTCATTTTAGGGGTTTTGTTAAAATTTTCATGCAGTGGCGGTCGAGGACAATCGCCCCTACACCACATCTTGCCCACTTTTTCATACAACTCAAATATCAGCCCCGGTAAAGCCCTAAGCCATTCCGTAAAAAACGCTATGGAATCCATGACTATAATCGGGGGATTAGTCATATTTTTTAGTGCTGTTATGGCTGTACTTGGTGAAATTGGGCTACCGGATAAAGGACTGGCTGCGGGTTTAATTGCCGGTGCGGTAGAAGTAACAGGCGGTGTACACAAAATTTCTGAATACGGCATATCTACAGTCAGTCTTGGATTTGCGGCATTTGTTATTGCTTTCGGCGGGCTTTCGATACATATGCAAACCTTCCATTTTACAGAGGGCACAGGAGTCAAAACCGCTCCTTATCTTGCTTGTAAGATATTGCATGGGATCCTTGCCGCCACAATAACAATTTTTTTGACAATAGCATTTGTATAATCCGCTTTTTTGCTGTAAAGTAATCGTATAGCGGTTTAACTTTGAAACCATATCACGCGCTATAACATAAACCGCTGAATTTCAGAAAGTCATATTAACAACAAAGGAGTACATGAATGTACCATATTATATTAAACCCCACCGCAGGCCGTGGGCTGGGGCAGTCGCAGTATCTTCCTAATTTGATTGAAGCGTTTGACAGATATAGCCTGGAGCATAAAGTTCATATCACCCAGAAACCTAAAGACGGCTACGAATTTGCTAAACAAATTTGCGAGCAACACCCAAACAGTATGGGAATCGTGGGTGTTGGCGGCGACGGAACCATGCAAGAAATTGTAGCCGGGCTGGTAGATGCATGCCCTAATGGGACAAAAATCCCCATACCACTCGCTCTTTTCCCGGGCGGCACCGGGAACGATTTTGTAATGGCTATTGAGGGCGGAAAAGCCGCTACTAAGGCAAAATACATGCGAGACATAAAAGCCGGTGCAAAAGCTTTTGTGGAAGGAATCTGCCGGCGCAACTTGCGTACGATAGACCTTATTGCCGCTAACGAAGTTGCTTATTTAGTAGCCGGTAACATTGGCATAGATGCACGCATTGTTCACAATGCCGTTGCGTTAAAGCCCAAATATGGTGGACAAGCATATCTTGCGGCAGCCTACAAAAGCATTATGCAGCATAGAAATATCCCTATGGAATTATCCCTTAACGGCAAAACCTTTACAAAAGATTTTACCCTATTGGCTATTTGCAACAACAGCACTTATGGCGGAGGCTTGCCCATAGCACCACTGGCCAAATTCGACGACGGGAAAATAACCCTATGCATGGTAAACGGCATGAGCCGGTTAAAACTGGGTATACTGTTCCCTTCCCTTTTGGTAAAAAAACATGTGCATTTGAAAGACATCACTTTTGAAGAATGCACAGAATTGCGCATAACCTTACCCCCAGGTACGGAAACCCTTTGTTTAGACGGCAATTTATTCCCTGTAGAAGGCGAAATTCATTTTAAAATACTGCCAAGCATATTGGATGTGTTTGTATGAATCACTACTTTACAGAAAACCCATCGTTGCTAACAGATGAACGTACACTAGCGCTTGAAATTTTTGGCATGCACTTCAAATTTTTGGCGAATAATGGGCTGTTTTCCTGCGATAAAATTGACGATGCATCGATTACATTGCTAAAGCATATGCCGCCGCTTGAAGGGACCTTACTTGACCTTGGCTGCGGCTATGGCACACTTGGTATTGTTTTGGCAAAAAAGTACGGAGTTATGCTTACCATGGCAGATATCAACAGTATAGCCCTTGACTACGCCACCAAAAATGCAAAGCTTAACCAAGTGGCCGCAACGGCAATCCATTCCGATAGTTTTGCCAATATAACAGGCGTATTTGACAATATCGTGTTAAACCCGCCAATTCACGCGGGAAAAGAAACGATGTACAAAATGTATGCGGAGTCTTCACAGCATTTATCACCCGGGGGGGCTTTGTATATCGTCATACAAAAAAAACATGGTGCGGAAAGCACTATAAAGAAATTAGGCGAACTTTTCGCGCAAGTGAATGTTTTATATAAGAAAAAAGGGTGCTTTGTCATTCAAAGCCGACAATAAAAATCAACCTGTCGTACTTTCCGACCAATTGAAAATGCAGTTCCATGGTAAAAAAGCGGCTTCGCCGCGCGTTTCGTACAGAGCAATTTCCTGGTAAACAAGAAAAAAGAAGCCGGAATTTTCCATCCGGCTTCTTTTCTTATTCGCTATTCGCTTAGCTCCATCTTAAAGTTCCAAAAGCAGTGCCCCTGTTACTGGCTGTATGGTCGGTAAATGATACCGAAGCATTGTGCAAGTGACTATGCGACCATCCGCTAGGCAAAGTAGCTATCCAAGTAATGCCATCATTAGAAGATGCCGATACAGAACCAAAGCCTGAGATGTTCACCCAAATGCTTCCCCAATTTCCCCAATAACCATGGGATTGGCTGGTTTGAAATGTCATCACTCCATTGGCGTTTATATGCACACTGGCAACCCAAGAACCCGATTGCATATCAACCCAAGCGGTACTCCCGCCATGGTGCTGGCCTGTTATTGAAACGCTTCTGGAATCCCTTGACGTCCAAGAACTGGAAGTATCACTTGCGTGTACTTGCAATGTTGAAATATTTCCAACATTGGTAATTTCCGCTCTCCAAGTTCTGTTAGACGTACCAGACCCCGAAACGCGGCTTAATGAATGAGTGTTGCCATTCGGCAATTGAACCCATACATGCTCTGCAAATTGGTTCGTCGTTGCTTCTACAATAACTACGGTTCCCCAACCGGTATCCCACCAGTCGCCGCCAGTCCATCTGGCTGTAGTAGGTGTGAGAATAGCCACATTTTGCTGCTGTACAGTAATTTGTTCTGTACGCGTTGCAGCACCGGTAGCCGTATTCGTTGTATTGGCATATACCCTTACCGTGCCTGTACGCCCTGGTGTAAATGTTACCGACCAATTTCTACCGGCAGCGCCGGCACTGCCACTCGGGCTTGCATTACGGCGGTTACCATCTACATCCACTACCCAAACATAATTTACATCCAGGTTTGTGCGGATTGTAAACGTGGTGTTGCCACCGGGAGCAACCGAGCGCGTACTGGGCGATACGCTTTGAATAGCCGGTGAAACCGGCGGTACAAACGGTGCGGCAAGCGTTAACACGTAATTTTGAGTGGTTGCACCGGCAAATACATATTCACGGTTTGCACTGACTTGTACGGTTTGTGATACCCAGCGTTCCGGACGGAAATTTATTTGCCAAGTACGTGTTGTGGCCGTCCTTAATGCCGTTTCCTCTTGCGCCCTGCGGAAGCGGTTGTTATCAAACTGCGCCCATACTTCGTTGGCACCAACCCCGGTTACGACTGTAAGCTGGATATAACCTGCTCTAATAGCCGGTGTTTCGGAAATATCATGAATTGTCATATTACCGGCCGTAATTGGAGGTGCAGCAGGGGTGGTAATTGGAGGGCTTGTAATTGGAGGACTTGTGATAGGGGGTGCGGCAATTGGAGGGCCGCCTCCGCCAACTACAGTAATGGGAATACTTACTGTTACGGCACCAACTGCGCTGTTTGTTGTGTTAGCAACAATAACAATATTTTGTGTACTGTTTGGCGTGGCCACCAATTGCCATGTATTGGCAGATTGAAGCGTACCTTGCACCCTAACACCGTTCACATCCGCAAAAACATAGTTCACTTCCGATGTAGTGCTTAAAGAAAATGTTACGGTTTGGCCTTGGCTAACAGATGTCCTGTTAACGCTAAAAGATGTAATTGCCGCGTTGGCACTGACTAATGTTGGAAACGCCAAAAGCATAAGGAACGCACCAACCACTGTAACTACTAAATTACGCTTGAAATGCTTAAACAAGGGTAATCATCTCCTTTACATTTTATAATTTTGATAAGACAAGTATTGTCTTTGCCTAATGATTGGGTATATGATACCATAAACAAGCGCTCAAAGTACATCACTTGTTGAAATTTTACAAATACTTTGAATTTCGCTATAGTGCATTTAGGAAGGTATGAAGCATCATGAAAAAAACCAAGCCTTTGTTTATTGGCCTGTATGACGCAAATCTTTTAGGCATCAGATATTTGTCATCTTCACTAAAAAGCCATGAATACGACCCACATTTAATTTTTCTCAAAACTTTCAATTCTTATTCAGTGGACGAACCTACGGACACAGAATATGAACTGCTGTACAAAACCATCAAGGACATAAGCCCCAGTTATATCGGAATTAGCATCATGAGTTCCTTCTATTTAACGGTGGCTGAACGCATTGTAAAAGACTTGAAAAAGAATTTTGACGTGAAGATAATTTTAGGCGGCGCATATGCTACCCTTTTCCCGGAAAAATGTTTAGAAATTGCAGATATCGTTTGCCGTGGGGAAGGCGAAGACGCCATTATAGAATTTACCGAAGCATTGGAAACGGGCGAGCCGTTCGACCATATAAACAACCTTGCAACGAAATCACCTGATGGCTCCGGCATACGAATAAACGACATTCGTCCGCTTGAAGCAAATTTAAACACACTCCCGCCGCCGGATTTTGCCGGGGACAACATGTACTATATCAATAACGACCGCATATTAAAAGGCGACCCGCAAGCCCATAGCCACAGCTACGAACTCACCACAAGCCGCGGATGCCCCAACAAATGCTCATATTGCTCGACAGGGTCTATCCGCAACCTGTACAGGGGAAAGGGGCCATTTATACGCCAGCGGAGCGTAGACGATGTAATAGCAGAATTATTGGACGTGAAAAAGAAAAACCCGGGTTTACAAAAATTGCGCTTTTGGGACGAAATATTTCCATGGAACAAGGAATGGGTTTTGGAATTTGCAAAAGCATATAAAGCAAAAATCGGCTTGCCCTTTGAGGCTTGGGGGCACCCGCGTATCACTTCCGACCCTGTTTGTGTCCAAGCTATGGTAGACGCGGGGCTTTCCAAAATGGTCATTGGCATACAAAGTGGCTGTCCAACTGTTCGCAAGGATATTTATATGAGAAACGAAACACAGGAGCAAATACTTAATTGCGCAAAAGTGCTGTCGGACGCAAAAGTTCCGCTTGTCATTTACGATTTTATTTTGGGGCATCCATTCGAGACGTCTGAAGATTTAAAAGAAACGCTGGAACTTTGCCGCCAATTGGCAAAGCCATTCCGCTTACAATTACACGGGTTAAGCTTTTTGCCGGGTACGCCAATAGAAGAAATTGCCGTTGAACGGGGCGTTAGAACCTGGGAAGCAATCCACGCAGAGCAAGCACGGCCGCTAAAAGAGCAGTATCACTCTATGGCATGGTGGCGGCAAGGACACGGCGCGCAGGATAACGAGAAAATTTTTTGGTATTCGTTAATTTACTTAACGCAGTTTAAGTCCGGTGAAAGGATTATACGCTGGGCACTGAAAAAGGAAGGTTTGAAACAAAACCCGAAGATTTTATTGCGTTTGCACAAGCTGTACAACTACCGCGTGCAGTTTGAAATGGGAATGCGTAAGTTAAAATTTATTATTAAGTCTAAGCGGCGCTAGGGTGTGTGCTCACTAACGAATATACATTTTTGAATGGAGATGATGACATGCTTGGTGGTATCATTTTATTTTTGTTGGGTGCGGTGGTATCCATTATCATTACTTATTTTGTTATTAAGGTAGCTGTGCGCAGCGCAATAGTGGAGGCGCAGCATATGGGGGATGCGCATAGGGGCCTTGACCGGGTTATTAAACGGGCCGTTGTAGAGGCGCTGGAAGAAAGTGAAAAACAGAAAAAATCTAACGGGGTGTAATATGACTATGAATATGGCTTCATGGAACGTAAACGGCCTGCGCGCGTGTATAAGCAAGGGTTTTATGGATTTTTTGAATAGCAGTAATTTCGATTTAATCGGCCTACAAGAAACCAAAATGCAGCCGGAACAAGCGGATTTTGAGTTCCCCGGGTACAACGTGTACTGGAATTCTGCAGAGAAAAAAGGGTATTCCGGTACTTTGGTGCTGTCAAAGGAAAAACCTATCAATGTGTCCCATGGAATGGGCAAAGCAGAGCATGATAAAGAAGGCCGAATTATTGCGCTGGAATTTGATAAATTTTACTTCGTGACGGTATACACGCCCAATTCCAAGCGGGAACTTTTGCGATTAGACTACCGTATGCAATGGGAAGATGATTTTCGCGCATATTTGCACAGCTTCGATAAACCTGTTGTACTGTGCGGGGATTTGAATGTAGCACACAAGGAAATTGACCTAAAAAATCCCAAGACGAATACGAAAAATGCGGGATTTACCCCGGAAGAACGCGCCAAAATGACCGCGCTTCTAGATTCCGGGTTTGTGGATACGTTTAGATTACTGTATCCGGATAAAACCGATGCTTATACATGGTGGTCGCATTTTGGGCAGTCTCGCGCAAGAAATGTCGGCTGGCGTATTGATTATTTTTTGGTATCGGAAAATTTGAAAGATGCTGTGAAAGAAGCAAATATCTACCCGGATATACATGGTTCAGATCATTGCCCGGTTGGAGTAAAGCTGGAGGTCTAAAAAAATTACTAGGTGGTATGTACATGCTAAAATTAATCAAATTTTTGAAACCTTACTGGTTAGGAATTGTCCTCATTGTTTTGCTGTTGCTTGGGCAAGCCATAGCAGAACTATACCTCCCTACCCTAATGGCCGATATAGTCAATGAAGGCATTGTTGAGCCAGTTATTGCGGAAAGCGGCTATCGTACTTATTTTGTATTACAAATGGGGCTTCGTATGTTGGGTATTGCCTTACTTGCGGGGGGTTCTTCCATTGCTGTGGGCTACATTTCGCCCAGAATAGCGGCTGGCGCGGCGCGTACCTTGCGGCGGGAGCTGTTTACCAAGGTAGAAAATTTTTCGCAAGCGGAATTTGATAAATTTTCGTCTGCGTCACTTATTACGCGCTGTACCAATGACGTAAGCCAAGTACAAGTGCTGGCCAATATATTCCCGCGGATGCTGCTGTATTCACCAATCATGGCTATTGGTGGCATCACCATGGCGCTCACCCGCTCTGTTAGCATGGGCTGGATTATTGGGCTGGCGGTGCTTATTCTAATTTGCCTGGTAATCACCATTGTTTCCATTGTTATGCCCAAGTTTAAGATTATACAGGAAATGACAGACCGGCTAAACAAAGTGTCGCGGGAAATCCTCCACGGGCTTATGGTTATACGTGCGTTTGGCACACAAAAGCATGAAAAAGAACGCTTTGACAAGGCAAACGTAGATTTGCGTGATATGGGGTTATTTGTGGGGCGCGTGATGGCCATTACCGGCCCTGCTATGACCTTTTTAGTTGGCGGTACTTCGATTTTAGTCATTTGGATTGGCGGCCATCAAGTAGCAAACTCCAATATGCAAATTGGCGATATGATGGCATTTATGCAATACGCAATGCAGGTTATTTTTGCATTTATGATGATTTCTTTTGTACTGGTTATGGTGCCACGTGCGCAAGTTTCTGCCGCACGTATTGGTGAAGTATTAGAAACGGAAATATCTATTACAGACCCGGCAAACCCCATTGATTTTTCCGAGGTGGCAGGAAAAGGGTTAGTCGAACTGAAAAATGTATACTTCCGGTACCCCAATGCGGAAGCTGACGCCCTGGAAAATATCAGCTTCACCGCCATGCCGGGGCAGACGACAGCGATTATTGGCGCAACAGGCTCCGGCAAATCTACCATTGCGCAGCTAATTTTGCGCTTGTACGATGTAACAGGCGGCTCCATTTCCGTAGATGGTGTGGATATTCGCCAGGTGACACAAGCCGCTTTACGTGAAAAAATCGGTTATGTTCCCCAAAAAGGACAGTTATTATCCGGTACCATTGCAAGCAATATCAGTTACGGAAAACCGGACGCTTCCGAAGCAGAAATTACAAAGGCCGCGGAAATTGCACAAGCATTGGACTTTATATCCGAAAAAGATGAGGGTTTCGATTTTGAAGTTTCTCAAGGGGGCAGCAATGTGTCCGGCGGGCAGCGTCAGCGGCTGGCTATCGCCCGCGCCTTAGCAAAAGACCCGGAAATTCTTATATTTGACGATAGCTTTTCTGCGCTGGACTTCCAAACAGACACGAAGCTCAGGAAAGCATTAAAAGAATACACCGGCGGTGCAACTTTGATCGTTGTTGCCCAGCGCATAGGCACCATTATGCATGCGGAACAAATTATTGTTTTGGACGAAGGCAAAATTGTGGGTAAAGGCACGCACGACGAATTGCTAAAATCCTGCCCGGCTTATATAGATATTGCAACATCCCAAGGCATAATGGAGGTGCAGCATGGCTAAAGAGCGGAAAAGTGAACAACGGCCTGCCGGGGGCGGCCCATGGGGCAGGCGGGGTATGCCTACAGAAAAAGCGAAGGACTTCAAAGGCTCTATGAGGCGGCTAATCGGCTACCTTGGCGCGGAAAAGAAGGTCATAGCGGCAACGGCATTGCTTGCTATAATTTCCACTATTTTAGGCGTTCTTGCTCCGCGTATTTTGGCGATGGCGACAGATGAAATTTTTGATGGCGTTGTGTTAATGGCTCAAGGCTTGGGCGGCATAAATTTTAACCGGGTTGGTACAATTTTGCTTACCATTGCTGCATTGCATGGTGTGAATATTGTGTTTAACTACTTTCAGGGTTATATCATGGCAGGCGTTAGCGCACGCATTACTTACAAATTACGCATGGAAATTAGCAACAAAATTCACAAGCTGCCATTAAACTATTTCGACAAAACGCCGCATGGGGATGTGCTTTCGCGTATCACCAACGATGTAGACACTTTAAGTAACACCCTTAGCCAAGGTATGGGGCAGTTTTTAATGAGCTTTGTACAAGTTGTGGGCATCATTATCATGATGCTAACCATAAGCCCCCTGCTGACCCTGGTAGCGATGCTGCTTTTGCCATTGTCGGGGATTGCAGTCAGTTTTATCGTAAAAAAATCTCAAAAATATTTCCGAATGCAGCAAGCAACCTTGGGTAAGCTGAATGGACATATAGAAGAAATGTTCACCAGCCACGCCATCGTTAAATCTTTTGGGGGCGAAAAAGCCTCTGTCGAAGCTTTTGATGTACACAACAACGAATTATACAATGCCAGTTGGAGGGCAAATTTCCTTTCCGGTTTGATGTGGCCTATTATTGCGTTTATCGGCAATATAACCTATGTAGCCATTGTGGTTATTGGCGGCGCATTTGCAATAAGCGGGCGTATGAGCATTGGCGGTATTCAGGCGTTTATTTCATATACGCGCCAGTTTGGGCAGCCTGTGGCACAGCTTGGCAGTGTCGCAAGCGTGTTGCAGCAAACCGCCGCCGCCGCAGAGCGTGTTTTTGCTTTTTTATCCGAGGAAGAAGAAACCCCGGACGTTGCAAATCCGGTGGCGAAAAATGTAGTTGAAGGGCGCGTAGTGTTTGACCACGTACAATTCGGCTATGAGCCCGATACGCCTGTAATCCGTAATTTTACGGCGGCTGTTGACCCCGGGCAAAAAATTGCCATTGTGGGGCACACCGGCGCGGGTAAAACCACCATTGTAAAATTGCTGATGCGTTTTTACGATGTTAACAACGGCACTATTTCCGTAGACGGCGCAAACATACAGGCGTACACCCGTGACGGGCTGCGCTCGCATTTTGGAATGGTTTTGCAGGATACGTGGCTGTTTAACGGCGCCATTGCCGACAATATCCGCTACGGTAAGCTTGATGCCTCTGACGAGGAAGTAAAACAAGCCGCCCGCGCGGCACAAGCGCACCACTTTATTCGCACTTTGCCGGATGGATATCAAATGCAGATAAACGAAGAGGCCGACAATATTTCCGCCGGACAAAAACAGTTGCTTACCATTGCCAGGACAATTTTATCCGACCCGGATATTTTAATACTGGACGAAGCCACCAGTAACGTAGATACCCGTACAGAGGTACTGATACAGCGCGCTATGGACAACTTAATGAAAGGGCGCACCAGCTTTGTTATTGCACACCGTTTGTCTACGATTCGCAGTGCGGATTTGATTTTGGTTATGGAGGAAGGCGATATTGTAGAGCAAGGAACGCATGAATCTTTGCTGGCGCAGGGCGGCGTTTATACTCGGTTGTATAATAGCCAGTTTGATATAGCAGGGTAATGTTCAGTTGGTTAGTGAGACTAACCAACTGAATAGTTGCGTTGCACTCAGAAAAGCTTGCGGGCGACTACAAGTCGCCCCTACATATTACCGATACTTGTAGGGGCGGCTTGCAGCCGCCCGTGGGCTTTTTGTAACATGAAATTATTTGGATAGTAACGACTTCAAAAATTTTGCATCTTCTATAAGCTGTTCGGGGCTATCGCCTTTAACAAATTCGAACAATAGCGCCGGATTGCAAGATTTTACCGCCGGTATATACTGCACCCATTCGTCTGCACCTTTGCTAAAAGGTTGGCGTTCGTTGTAACTTATATGTGAAAACACATGTAAATTTTTCAGCTTTTTTAATTGTGCTAACGTCTGCAAGCTATGAAGGTTTTCTTCAAGCGATAGCCCATCCAGCTTTTGCCAATATGTGTACACATTTTCCATGTTTACATCTTGCAATAAGCGGATGGCTGACGCTAAAGTGTCTGTTAGCGTGTTACAGTGGTATTCCAGTGAAATAGATATCCCATGCTCAGCCGCCATTTTTGCTATGTTGCGGATATCCGCTGTAATTTTAGCTCGGGTTTCTTCGTCTACATCTTTGCTGGGGATGTAATCGGCACCGGCCCAAATTCGGATATTGTCCGTTTGCAAAATGATGGCCGTGTTAAGTATGTTTGTAAAATCATCCCCTTTTCCCGCCCAATAATACGAGCCGTATGATATAATTTTCAGCCCATTTTCGTAGGTTTGGCGTGCGATTTCTTTTGCATTGTCCGGGTTGTCTGGTGGGCAGTGGATATCTGCGCTCCACTCGATGCCATCTAAATTTGCTTCTCTTACGAGGCGGATAATCTCTGTGGGCGGCAAATCCCTAAATGTTGCCGATACAAGGCCTGTCAGCATAAACAATCTCCTCCGTACGTTAATAATCGTTGATTGATGCAGTTTGCAATTTCCACAGCCTGCAAACCAGACGCAATATCGCCGTCAGGGTTTTTGCCATTTCGTATAGCATCAAAAAACACAGCATTTTCGTTATAAAAACCGCCCAGTACAAAATCTTCTTTTGAACCGGCGATGTCTGCCCCGTTCATTTCCCAAACTTTCTCGTTATCGTTATACAGTGTTATTTTGCCATAGCCATCGTAACACCCTGCCCAAATAGGCAGGTTTAAACACAATAACCCCTTGGTGGTGTTAATCTCCACCCGCTCCGTATTGATTCCCGACATAGGTAAAAACGCCAAGTTTGTTACAATACTATTTTCCATTTCACAATTCAAATAAAAATTAGCTACCGTTTTGCCTATGTGTGGCAATGCGTGATAGCGAAAATTTACATATTTATATGGCGAGTGCGCTATATACTTCACCAAGTCGATACCATGGATAGCAGTGGTCGAAAAATGAGGGTCTGTTCTGTTTGAACGAACCATTCTGTATTGTATATCCATGATGCAGTTTACCCCGCCCCATTCATCTAACAGGCTCATGGCTTTTTGCACAATTGGCATATAGCGCCTGTTAAAGGCTACCTGATTAGTTATATTTTTAGCGGCGTGTATCATACGCATGGTTTCTTCCGGGTGTATTCCCGGGGGTTTTTCCATAATTAATGGATAACCTTTTTCTAAGATTTTACAAGATAGTTCGGCCGTTAAAGCCTCCGGCGCAATAAGGCAAACCGCTTGCGGCTTTTCTGTATCCAGCATAGTATTAATACACGTGTACCATGCGGAAAGCCCGAATTGCTGTGCAAACGACTGCGCCCGTTCTGCGTCAATATCGCAGCATGCGGCAAAATGGACGTTTTCATGAAGTGCCTCATATATTTTACAAGCCGGCCCGTGCTGGTTACGCGCCATTATGCCGCAGCCAATCAAACATATTTTAAACATTAGACTCCACCTATTCTTATTAGAATTGGACTCCGCCAGACTCTGCTGCGTTTCCTAATTTACATAAATAATTTTGCATCTATGCCGCGCATAGTGTACACTATCCACAAAAATTAAGCAATTCTAAAAGGAGCTTACAGATGTCGAATTTATTAAAAGCCATGACATACGACTACCCGGACGAAATACCGGTATCTTCATGGATGCTGCCCGCCATGTGGAAATATTACGGCGAGGAACTAGTCCGGTTCGCAAAAGAATACCCGGACTTCGTCCATCACATTCCAGACTTAAACAACCTGGAGGCCATAATGCCCCCATCATATAAATTAGGCAATTTCACAGATGAATGGGGCTGCGTGTGGAGCAATGTTGATGAAGGCATGGCGGCCATAGTCACCGGCCACCCCGTACCAACGCGGGAAGATATTTTGACGCTGGAAATACCCCAAAACCGCGACGGACACCTGCCGCACGGGTTTATGTACTTGCGCCTGCTGGACTTGCGCGGCTTTGAAGAAGCCATGATGGACTTTGCGGAAGCATGCGACGAGTTACAAATTTTGATAGACAAGGTGCTGGAGTACAATTGCAGGCAAATTGAATACGCCCTGCCGCACGCCGCCGAATTTATGACATTCGGCGATGACCTTGGTATGCAAACAGCCCTAGCCATTGGCGCGGAAAAATGGCGAAAGTACATGAAGCCGTGCTTTAAAAAAATGTACGATATGGTTCACGACGCCGGTAAGCTCGTATATATGCACACCGATGGCATGGTATACGAAATAATCCCGGATTTAATCGAATGCGGTGTTACCATGCTAAACCCGCAGTTTAGAGCCAACGGGCTGGATAACCTTGTGCGCACCTGCAAGGGGAAAGTTGCTATTAATTTGGACTTAGACCGCCAGCTATTCCCGTTTGCAACACCGTCGCAGCTGGATGACCATGTTAGGGAATGCGTAGAAGCTATGTACTTACCGGAAGGCGGGCTTGGGATTAACATAGAGCTAAATTACGATGTACCGTTACAAAATGCCGCCGCGCTTTTTGACGCGGCGCGAAAATATAAAACATATAAGGGGAAATAAACATGTCATTCAAAATTGCATTTGTAGGTGCGGGAAGCGTCGGGTTTACACGCCGTCTTTTGGCAGACATCATGACGGTACCGGAATTGCGCAATATCCAAGTATCTTTCATGGACATTAACCAGCACAACCTGGATATGGTCACACAGCTATGCCAGCGCGATCTTGACGAAAACGGGATAAACATAAAAATCCACTCCACGTTAAACAGGCGGGAAGCGTTCAAAGACGCAAAATATATCATTTGTTGCTTCCGCCACGGTATGCTGGAAGCCTTTGAGTCTGATATCGAAATTCCGCTAAAGTATGGCATCGACCAGTGCGTTGGTGATACGCTTTGCGCGGGCGGCATCATGTACGGTCAGCGCGGCATCGCGGAAATATTGAAAGTGTGCAAAGATATCCGCGAAGTGGCACAGCCCGGCGCAATTATGCTTAACTACGCAAACCCTAACGCCATGATCACATGGGCCGCCAACAAATACGGCGGCGTGCAAACCATCGGGCTATGCCACGGCGTACAGGGCGGGCATCATCAAATTGCAAGCGCGTTTGGGCTGCAAAAACACGAAGTCGATATTATATGCGCAGGCATCAACCATCAAACATGGTACATCTCCGTAAAACACAATGGCGAAGATTTACTGCCAAAATTGCTGGAAGCATACGAGTCCAACGCGGTGCTTTCTCAAACAGAAAAAGTACGCATTGATATGCTACGCAACTTTGGCTACTATTCCACAGAGTCCAACGGCCATCTTTCCGAATATGTGGCATGGTACCGCAAACGCCCGGGAGAAGTGGAAAACTGGATAGACCTGGGCGTTTGGATTAACGGCGAAACCGGCGGCTACCTGCGCGTATGCAGGGAAGGCCGCAACTGGTTTGAAACCGACTTCCCCAACTGGATAAAAGAACCTGCGTACAGCTTTAAACCCGAAGACCGCAGCGAAGAACACGGCTCGTACATTATAGAAGGGCTTGAAACAGGCAAGTGCTACCGTGGCCATTTTAACGTAATGAACAACGGCTGCATTACCAACTTGCCGCATGAATGCGTAGTGGAAGTACCCGGTTATATAGACGCAAACGGCATAAACATACCCATGGTTGGCGATTTACCGCTTGGCGCGGCAGCAATATGCTCACAGTCCGCATGGGTGCAAAGGCTGGCTGTGGAAGCCGCCGTTAGTGGCAGCATTACCCTACTCCGCCAGGCCATGCTTATGGACCCGCTAACAGGCGCGGTATGTACTCCTGCGGAAATTTTTCAAATGGTGGACGAGATGCTCATCGCGCAGGCGCAGTGGCTGCCGCAGTATAAAGATGAAATTGAAAAGGCCAAAGTGCGTTTTGCCAACCCGGAAACGCATATCCCGCCCAGGGATTACAAAGGCATTCGCCTGCAAGAAAAAACAGTAGATGAAATGCGTAAAGTTGAGAAAGAATCCCGTGAAAATGCTGCTAATGCGGATAAAGCAAAGGTGAGACCGCCGGTAAGGAAGCCTATGCGGCGGGGGTAAATATGTGATTGGCCTTTTTTACCCCCCTGATAGCACATTGAATGTGCTATCAGGGGGGTTAGTAGTGGCAATTTTTATTAGACTGTCAATGTTTTCACAAAACTAAATAAAAAACTGCACCTCCAAAAATTAGATTTTTCTGTCTAACTTTTGGGGTGCAGTTCAATGAGGCGGTTTTTAAGTGAATTAACTATAGACCCGAAAAACTAGGATACTACAAACCAAATAAATACACTTTCGTTTCCAAAATAAAACTCAACGCTGTAATTAAAGCCCGGGTTTAGACACCAATCTCCACTTACGTCATATACCGTCCAAATGCCAGTGTTTTCATTCTGAACGTATCCCATCTGCAACAGCCTTGGATTGGCATTGGTTAAATGTCTTCCTGTGGCACGCCAGTTCCTGTTATATTCTCTAACCATAAGATTCGTGGGCTCCAACCCGTTAAACTCGTCCCGCAACAGAAAGCGTAGATTTGCCAAGCATGAGGCTTCAATCTCGTGAAATCCGTGCCGGGGCAACTCATAAAAGACCCGCTCATCCGATGCCGGTTCAAACGGGCTGCTGCCCAAAAGCGGTTCAAACAGCACTGTAACCAATCTCTGACCTATAACATTATGCAATAGTTGAACGGACTCACCCACCGGTACATTCAGCTGAGCAGCACTAGACGGATTTGTGAACTGAATGCGGAACACCGCATCATCCCGTAATTGGTAACCGGGAGCAGGCTCTGCGATTATCGTAATCCAAGACTGACCGGATGGTATCAGGACCGGGTTAGGCCCTGCATGCACGATAGTTCCATCGTCAAATAGAACTGATACGCTTCCGCCTTCAACTTCGTGCACATGCATCCGGACAGTGAGTGCCGCAGACACCGAAACTGGGATTGCCACAGTCAACATTGCTGCCAATACTAAAGCTAAAACTTTCTTCATTTTTACTACCTCCATAATGAATTTATTTTTACAACTTTCTTGTTTCACATATTATCGTTTTTTGAGTAAATTTGTCAAGTCTGTAGTGTGAACAAAAAATATTCACACCATTTTAGCTATTTTAACTCAAAGCCGTATTGATACAAATTTCCTCATCCGCATACCCATAATCCCGCAACGGTACAAGAAAATCCGTTTCTGCATCCGGCACAAAACTCTTTAACAAAACAGCTTTTTCGCCTTTTGCGGGTACAATACTATATGCCCCCATACCCGCCGGAATAAACACCGAACCACCCGTAGGCACCTCCGCCGCTATATCTCCCGCCTCAATAACCGCATTCCCCTCCACACATGTAAAAATAGAAAACGCGGCAGGATTGGATTCTTCCACAAGCGGCGAAACAACATCATATTTTATAATAGCGAAATTCGGGTTGCAGATAACATATGTCAACGCATTCTCGCCTTTTTCAATACGCAAGCCCGGAACAGCACACTTTGGTATTTTTTCTTTAAAATCGGAAACAGCAAGGGCTTCTTCCACATGCAATTGCCGCGGCTTGCCGTCTAACCCAAGCCTGTTGTAGTCGTACAAACGGTAGGTGATATCCGAATTTTGCTGTACCTCGGCCACTACTACACCGGGTGTGAGCGCGTGTACCAGCCCCGCCGGGATGTCGATAATATCACCGGTTGCTACGGGTAGATAATTCAGGCAAGCTTCAACTGTCCCGTTTTCGTATGCTTCGGCCAGCTTTTCCCGGGTAATACCGGGTTTAAGTCCAATTATCAAATTTCCATCGTCTGGCGGGTTTAGTATATACCACATCTCACTTTTGCCGCAGTCTGCATTGCCGGCTTTTTGAGCGGCGGCATCGCTAGGGTGGACTTGAATAGACAACGCATCGTTTGCGTCGATTATTTTTACAAGCAGCGGGAAGCGTTCGCAATTTACCAGACGTGTGCCAAGAATGTGCGCTTTATCTTTTGCGATGTAATCCTCAAAAGTTTCTCCTGCATATGGGCCGTTTTCTATTATACCCATTTCCTGCAGGCGGCAGGATATATCCCAGCTTTCCCCTATTTTGCTTGATGGTAGCTGCCTGCCAAACATGTCGGCGAGCCTTGTGCCGCCCCAAATCATTTCCTTGTATATTGGCTTAAATATAATTGGATAGCACACTAATCCTGCGTTTTTCATATCAAACCCTCAATCCTAAAAAATTTTTACGACCCTGTAGACTTATACCGGCTCATTCCAAACCGGAAGAAAGCCCAGCAAGGCAAAAGAAACAGCAATGCCAGCACCGGTGTTAGGGTATATAAAATATTATCTGTCCGCCCTGTCAAGTATAATAATGGATAGTACTGTACAAGCGCAAGCGGCACCACGTACGTGAGAAATTTCAAAACCCCATCGCCATATATACTAAAGGGTAAACGTCCGTGTTCCTGCCCGCCATTGGTAAGTATGTTCATAAATTCCAAACCTTCGACAGTAAAAAATGAAAATGCTCCATACATCACAAAAAGCCCAAAAAATAATAATGACCCGCATATAACCATCAAACATAACGTGAAAATTTTGTCCGGAGTCCAGTCAATGCCGCTGCGCGGCAATGCATATACAAACACCACAACCGCTTGGGTAAAGCGTCCCAGCCGCGAAAATTCCATTTGCGATGCCAGTACTTGAAAAACAACATTTCGTGGCCTTACCAGCGCGCGGTCAAATCCGCCATTGCCTAAAAGCCTTGGGAAAAGGTCAAAACCGCGCCCGATAAATTCCCCTGTCGAAAAGGCCATGAGCATAACGGCAAAGCAAACCAGCACTTCCTGATATGTGAAACCACCCACAGAATCGAAGCGGTCGAACAGGAAAGTTATGCCCAAGAAGCTGGAAAGTGACACCAAAAACTGCCCAAGCGTGGTGAAAAAAAATGAAGTTTTGTACTGCATTTGGCTTTTCAGGTGCATTGAAAAATACTTCATGTATAATCCCATATGTTAGCCCCCTTGCGCAATCACACGCTTTAACGCACGTGCAATCCATATTCGCCCTGCACACACTAAAACGATTATCCAGAACACCTGCAATGCCAGCCCTTGCACAGCATCTATGCCGGTCATGTTTCCGCTAAAAATTAACAGAGGCATATTTTGCATAGAGCCAAAGGGCAGCAGCTCAACCACCCTTCTAAAATTATCGGGGAAAAACGGTATCGGAATAATCCCACCGGCAAAAAAATCACCTGCAACGGCCGCTACGATGCGTATTCCTTGGCTGTTTATCGTAAAAAACGTGGAAATATAAATAAGCATAGTAAAACTCACCACCACGCCCAAAGATAAAATCATGCTAACAAAATACATTCCTAACTGAATAAAATTACCGGGCAGCGCAATACGGAAAGGTTCCGGCAAAATAAAGCCAATTGTCAAAATAGGTATGCAACGCAAAACCGCACCGGCAATGCGGTTGGCAGTAGTCGTGGTAAACCAGCGGCTATACAAGTCCATTGGGCGCACCAAATCGTAAGAAATATGCCCATCTTCAATAGATGCAAAAATACTGTTGTCATAAAACCAAATAAAAAATAGAATGACGAATGCCTGTTGCATCCAAATATATGAAACCGTCTGCTGCATGGTCATTGGGAAGGCATCCGGGTTGCTTTCGTAAAACGCCAAAAAAGCGAGGATAAGCATAAAGCCCCACGCAAACTGCGTGGCAATACCGGCTAACGCCGCTGCCCTGTACTGGATAGAGTTGACCAGCCGGATACGAAACAGCGCAATATACGGCCGCACAGCCAACCTCATATCCGGTACTCCTTGTACAACGCTGCTACCATTTCCTCGGCATTTGCGCCTTCCGGGGCGCGTGCTTTTAATTCCGCAAGGCTGCCGTCCAGTAAAATCTGCCCCCTGCCTATTAAAATTATGCGCTCTGTTAGGGCTTCGATGTCTTGCATGTCGTGCGTGGTGAGCAGCACCGTTGTGCCTTTTTCTTCGTTCAGCCGCTTGATAAACTGCCGCACCGCAATTTTCGATAACGCATCCAGCCCGATGGTAGGCTCGTCCAAAAATAAAATTTTAGGGTCGTGAAGTAAGCTGGCTACAATTTCGCAACGCATCCGCTGGCCAAGGCTTAGGCTGCGTGCTGGCGTTTTTAGTATTTCCGAAAGTTCCAGCACTTCTACCAGTTCGTCCAAATTCCTTTTGTAGGTGGCTTGGTCGGTTTTGTAGATGTCGCGGATGAGTTCGAAACTATCAATGATGGGAACATCCCACCACAACTGGCTTCGCTGCCCGAATACTACGCCAATTTCGCGCACATGCGCAATGCGGTTGCGCCAAGGGGTGCGTCCGTTTATATCGCATACACCGCTATCTGGGGTTAGCACGCCGCACATCACTTTAATGGTAGTACTCTTCCCTGCCCCGTTTGGGCCTATGTAGCCCACCATTTCCCCATCTTTGATTGTAAAAGAGACATCTTTCAATGCGTGAACCAATTCATATTCACGCGAAAAAAGCGCCTTTATGGCGCGCGTAAAACCTGCTTGCCGTTTTGCGACACGAAAGGTTTTGCTAAGGTGCTGTACTGTAATCATAATGTGCTTGTACTCCTTCTGTATTTTATTCCTCTTCCTCTTGCTCCTCTACCAAAACCTCCACCACACACTCCAACGCACGGCGCTGATCCGCCTTTGTTACCCGAACACGCAAATTCTCAAAATCAAACACATCGCCTTTTTCCGGTATGCGCCGCAGCATATCCATTATCCAGCCGCCCACGGTGTTGGACTCGGACTCGGCATTGATATCAAAGTATTCAAACATATCGTCTACATAAGCGGTACATAATATTTTGTGCTTGTTATTGCCCACATCTCTAAACTCTTCTATCACTTCATCGTGTTCGTCCCATATATCGCCTACAAGCCGTTCTAAGATATCGTCCATGGTTACAATACCCTCTGTACCGCCGTATTCATCGGTAACAATGGCTATGTGGCTTTTTTCTTTTTTCATAAGCTGCAGCAAATCTTTTACACGCGCACTGGTTACGGTGAACACCGCCGGAGTCAAAATATCTTTTAACTCTAATGTGGCGGTATCTGTAGCCAAATGACGCAAAAAGTCCCGTATGTGAAGTACGCCCATAATATTATCAAGCGAGTCTTCATAAACAGGAAGCCTGGAGTATCCGCTTTCTAAAAATTGCTGGGTGATAGCGTCCTTATCCGCAGTGATGGGTATGCTTACAACCTCTACGCGCGGGGTGATTATATCCCATGCGCTAAGTTCGTGAAATTCTATGGCGTTGGTTATCAGAAGCGAATCTTCTTCGTTAATGGAGCCTTCTTTTTCCGCTTCTTCTACCATAAAAATGATTTCTTGCTCCAGTTCGGCTTGTTCTTCTTCTGCTGTTTTTTCTTCCGCTTCGCTTACGAAGTTTGCGCTTAGGCTGTTTTTCATTTTCACAATGCCCTTGTTAATTGGCTTTAACAGTACCATGAGAAGCAGCAAAAACGGCGCACAGGCAAGTATTACTTTTTCCGGGTTTTGCTTGGATATGCTCTTGGGGAAAATATCCGTAAGTACAATAACAATGGCACTGATAACAATAGTAGAAAACAAGTATCCCCACTCGCCTATCAGCCTGACAAACAACGCAACAGATACTGTTGCGGCGGCAATGGCCACTAAGTTATTACATATAAGCAGGGTTGAAATAACCTCGTCAAAACGGTTTTCATATATATCCGCAACTTGAGCGGCACGTTTGCCGCGCCGGCCGCCGCTGTCCGAAATATTTTTCATTCTGGCGCGGTTTATAGACGCAAACGCCATTTCTGTTGCGCTGAAATACGTACCTAAAAGCAGCAGAACAATGAGAGATGCAATAGATAATAAATTTACAACTATGTCGGAATCCATTCGGATTAACTCCTTACAAATTTTTTGGCAGAGGTGCCATAATAAAAACTATGTAGCTATACACATATTTAGTATATACGAAATTTACTTTTTATTCAAATTTTTTTATATACGTGTTACAATGGGGCAATTTTACAGACGAAAGAAGGACAAGCGTAGATGGACATTTTATTCAAAAACATCACAGTCGTAACAATGGATTCAGAAAATCCTGTGATAGAAAATGCCGATGTCGGCATAAGCGGCAGGAAAATCACGCACATTTCAGCAACCGGAGAAACAGAGCCAACCGCGGCACGAGTAATAAACGGCGTAGGAAAAGTACTGATGCCGGGGCTGTACAACTGCCATTCTCATGCGGCTATGACACTTTTTCGCGGGTTTGCCAATGACCGTAGCTTAGAGGACTGGTTGTTTAACTATCTTATTCCGGCAGAAGCAAAACTAACGCCCGAACTCGTGCGCACCGGCACTTTACTTGCCATGGCGGAAATGCTGTCCTCCGGAACGGTGGCATTCACGGATATGTACTATTTCATGGATACCGTTGCGGAAGCGGTGCATGACGTTGGAATGCTCGCGAACATATCCAATGGGGTAACAAAAGATGGTTTTGACTTTTACCGCGGCACATTTTATCAAACAACCCGCGTGCTTGGAGACACCCACAAAGACGGACGCGTGAAACTGAATGCGCATATTCACGGATGCTACACATCGCCGCCGTCTTGGTGGGAGCAAGTGGCAGCGTTTGCGCAAGCGCATCATTTGCGCATGCATGTTCACCTGTCCGAAACAAAAACCGAACACGAAAACTGTATAAAAACTTATGGCAAAACACCCGCAGCAATGTTCGCGGAGCATGGCGTTTTTAACGTGCCTACAACTGCCGCCCACGGCGTATGGGTTACGGATGAAGACATTGCCATATTGGCAGAAAAAGACGTAACCGTTGCGCACAATCCCATTTCTAATTTAAAGCTTGCAAGCGGCCTTGCCCCCGTACAAAAAATGAAAACCGCCGGTGTAAATGTAGCCCTTGGCACGGACGGTGTATCTTCCAATAATTCGCACGATTTATTCGAGGAGCTAAAAATGGCGTCCTTGCTGCAAAAATACGCGACTAACGACCCAACCGCCCTACCCGCTTTCGAAACGCTTGCAATGGCAACTGCAAACGGTGCAAAAGCCCAAGGGCGCAGCCACGAAAGCGGAATGATAAAGATGGGATACGATGCGGATATTTTATTAATGGATTTTGATAACCCACGCCAAACCGTTTGTTACGACCCCATTTTGAATTTAGCATATTCCACCAGCGGGCGTGATGTGGAAATGACCATTTGCCGCGGCAAGGTGCTGTATGAAAAAGGTGAGTTTATGACTATTGATATAGAAAAAACGCTGCATGATGCGCGACAGGCGAAAGAAATATTTTTGCAGGCGTAGAAATATGTTTTTCAAGTGGGCCCTCTGGGACACCACTTGGATTTGAATGCACATTTTCAGTTGGTGTCTCTCAGCCACCAACTGAAAAAAAGCTGTTTCTTTATGCTGGCTTGAACTTATGTTAAATTTGAAGATATTGCCCCTTCGCGAAACGCTAATTGTTTCCGTTATATCCAAACAGTAAATGTAGCCAGTTTTGCCTTGAATGAAGAACTCTAGCCACAATAATACTATCATCCAGCACACGATAAAAAACGATATACGGGTTTACAACCATATACCTATACCCCCGCTGTGCGCCCGGTGCTTCTTCCGACTGAACAGCGGGATATTTGAATGGGAAATCCTTTGAACCTTTTATGCTTTTGTATATCCGTTTGCGTAAATCACTTGCTGCTTTTTTGTTATCGGCGGATATATAGGAAAACATTTCCTCTATGTCATAATAAGCATCGTCCGATATTTTGATTTTACGCATTTTCAATCCGCTCCTCAATATCGGAAAAAACGTCCTCAAAGTCTCGCATCGGTATACCTGCCGCAATATCCCTGTCTACCTTGGCAAGCATTTGACCTAATCTGTGTTGCGCCATCATCCTTTGGTATGCTTCAACACTCATTACAACCAAGTCCGCTTCGCCATTCTTGGTTAGTAAAACAGGCGCATTCGACTCGCGGCAATGCTTGGAAAACAGGTTGTAGTTGTGACGAATACTTGTTGAGGGCTTTACATCCGGCATGAATCCAACCATTATTATCGCTCCTTATAGTATTTAATCATTATTTTAACAATACTATATCATGTCTGGTTGAAAGTAGCAATATAGTCTTTTAAATTGAGAACGGGCTTCATGCCCGCTCTCAATTTAAAATGACTTTCCTAAATTCAGCGGTTTTTGACTATTTGAAAAATTTATTCAAAAAATCATCTGGCTCTATTGACTGTACTGGAGAATCTGAAAAATCCTTGGTGTTTCTCGTTACAATATAGTCAGCCTTTACTCGTTTTGCACATTGAGCAAACAGAGCATCCTCAAAATCGTCTTTTTCATGCGTTTGCCTCCATTCGCCCCTAGAGTGCTTCACTGTATATGCGTAAGTTACTTGAAAAATCGACCACTATTCGCCCCCATGACAATC
>Ga0123355_10001642_pt1 | contig 31172 bp, 21 predicted proteins | sample TergutEmb28metaG_3_FD_89872 | JGI IMG/M metagenome (GOLD analysis project Ga0123355, IMG submission 89872) | Embiratermes neotenicus P1 segment gut microbial communities from Petit-Saut dam, French Guiana - Emb289 P1 | ecosystem: Host-associated > Arthropoda: Insects > Digestive system > Gut ... | reverse complement strand
GGGATGTATGTTCCAAATCCAGTTTGTTAACTGTAAGTTGCATTTTGTATCTTAGTAAGATAAAGAATTACTCGACAAAATCAGATTCTTTCATTTTCTGAATCTTTGACTCGGAAATTAAATATACGTCACCAAAAAATTTCATCTCGCCATTTTTTACGCGAATGGCACTTTCGTAAGATGCCGCATACACATCTATTGTTTGTGATAGCGGAAACAAATCATTCCCTATCAGCTTAGTATTTTCAATGTCTATATGAGCTTCAAGTGCAAAATTATCAAGCCCAAGACCGTCGTAAAATTTAGTTTCCCCAGCAGTATAGCGCATACTGCCCATTGAAATGTATTTCGAAGAAATCCACTTTGCACTCATGTTCATAGCCCCTGCACTAACGCCCATGATTGAGGTAGCAGAACTTTCTTTTATTGCGGCATGTAAGCCATATTCATCCAAAAAAGCTCTTTGTACAGCCGCCTTGCCGCCAAGCAGAAAAATGGCAGAAGCACACTTAACCAATCTACGTGTTGCTTCTTTTGTAGTGCGATTATCAACTAAAGAATACTCGTCAAAAATAACTCCTACAGGTTCAAGCCATCTCATTGCAATGTCAAATTGCTCGATATTGAAGCTATAGTCTGATGGGTCTGAGCCGATGAACACTAACGATTTTCTTTCAGGTATATCACAAAGTAATGCCTCTGCTATTTGCTTAGGCATACCCTTATCAAACCAATCAAAGTAATAATGTGCCTTCATAAGGTACTCTCACTCTCCTAAATACAAATTAATCTCTTACAGTCCGAATTGACGGCATAATTGTGAGAATTAACTGTAACTGATTGAAAATAACTGAAACTACTTGCAAGTTTGCCTTCTTAGTCAAACTTGCAGAAGTCTGTAAAATAGCGAGGTTTACCAAACTGCCAAGGCAATCCTCAACGGTTTTCAAGTTTCCTTGACTTCAATAAATTTCACATCGTTTTCACTCCATTCAAATTCGGTACATTCAGAAGCAAAAACTTCTTCGAGACAAGGCTCAAATGATAAGATATATTCAAGTGAAACTATCATAACATTAGAAGCATTAGAGTTGTAATCATCATCCTCATCACCGTGAAGCAATTGCCATCCGCTATCCATATCATTAAGAGGTTCATCCCTATAAGCCCAATTAATTTCTTTTTTATCCATAGCTCTTTTTGATACTAATGCCTTTTTTGTTTCGTCAAATTTCAGTTTAGTTATTATTGTTGCAATATTACTTCTCGAAAATTTTACAGTATCATCTATTTTAATGCCCTTTATATAAACAGGCTCATTTGTTAAAATCCCTATGAAATTATTCCCATTAATTTCAGTAATCTCTACCCACATTCTTTCAGCACGACATCCATTAGTCGTTTCAAAATTCAATACAAAAAACAAACGGACAATATCACCAACTTTCAAACAATCTATCTCGTTATCTGTAGGTCTTAAAAATTTTCTTGCTCCATGCTTTTTTTGCGATTCAATTATATCTTCAAGATAAAAGTCGAAAGATGTTTTAATAATCCTCAGCTCCTCTATTCTCGTAAAATTTTTTTTATATCCTTTCCCTTTGCCAATTCATCCACCAGTTTATCAAGCCAGCGGATTTTCTGCATAAGTGGGTCGGATATTTCTTCTACCCGCACGCCACAAATTACGCCTGTGATTTTATTGGAATTGGGATTGATTAACGGTGCTTCTGCGAAAAATCGTTCCAAATCTGATTCAGATGTTATTTGCGCGGCAAGGCCAACGCTATCATAACCAGTCAGCCAACATATGACTTTTTCGAGTTCTGCTTGTGTACGCCCTTTACGTTCAATTTTTTGAATGTACAGTGGATAAATGGTGGAAAATTTCATTTTATAAACACGTTCGTTGCTCATTTTGCACCTACCTTTAATATTAGTTAACTCTTTCCTACGAGCCAATGAAATACGATAATTCCATTTATTTCATCTCCATTGTACTACGTTTTAAGCCTGTTTTTCAATAGTAGAATATAAATATAAGAGCAACTTCTAATCACGAGTATATCGAAGGATTTTATTGTGTTACAACAGAACTTGCTATATACTGGCATATACTCGTGAACCGAATCAAAAAAACTGTGATTATTATACAGTTAGTACTAAAAAGGTTGTTGAACATGTTGTTTATAAACTATGGAAGGATGTATTTTTATGGAATATTTGAAGGCAGATAAATTATTATTTGACCCACGCCCACAAATGGGCAGGATTTTCGCTGAAGGATTTTACGAACATGGGCTAAAGCATTTCTCCAAAGACAAGACTAAATTGGCAAAAGCTCTAGCTCATATCTTTGAATTAGATAAATTTCATGTGGCAGTAGAAAACAAGAAAATAATGGCTTTAGTTGGATGTACCGACCGAAAGCCACCACCGGTTAAGTTAGACAAAGCTATTTTGTTGCATGAGTTGGGATTTATTCGTGGACGCATAGCATATTTCGGGTTGGACAAATATATGGTGAATCACACTTACCCCTTTGAACTCTCGCCACAAACTGGCTCAATAGAATTTGTAGCCGCTGCCCCAGAACATAGGGGGAAGGGGGCAACCTTTGGGCTTTTGTCTTATGTAATGGAGATTTTACCATTTTCCGAATACGTATTGGAAGTAGTGGACGACAATACACCCGCTATTCGATTATATGAAAAACTGGGTTTCAGTGAGTTTAAGCGAATTCCCGGCCCAAAGGGAAGCGGAATTAAACATTTTGTGTATATGAGAAAATCATGACAATTTATATATATACCAGAGCAAAAACATATACCGCACTGGTCGGTCTTTTTTGCTTGATTACCCCCATAAAATAGTCTATAATAATATTGTACTTCAGGGCAGGGTGTGAATCCCTACCGGCGGTAATGGGACATTTTTGTAAATTGCAAATATCCCCCCCTAGTCCGCGAACATCCTTATTTTAGGATGCCGATCTGGTGCGATTCCAGAACCGACAGTAAGGCGCGTATATATGTTGAGTTTGCGTGCTAAGTCTGGATGGAAGAAGGCGATGTTTTATTGCACGATGCAATAAAAATGCGCTTCGCGCTTGTAAAAAGCCCTGTGTTATATACATGGGGCTTTTTTGCCCCCAAAAATAAAGGAGGCATTTTTATGCAATCAACTCAATCAACTAGTACTAGAAAAATCACTACTTTGGCAATGTTAAGTGCTTTGGCCTTTGTAATGGTAGCGGTTTCAAAGTTATTCCCCCCAATGGTATTATTTTTACATTACGACCCCAAAGACATTATAATTGTGATTGCTGGGTTTCTTTTTGGCCCATTGGCGGCATTGGCTATGATAGTTGTAGTTTCCACTTTAGAAATGTTTACGGTTAGTCAAACTGGACCAATAGGCCTTGTAATGAATATCATTGCAAGTTCTGCTTTTGCTTGCACCGCCTCATTTATTTATATGAAAAACCGTACTATTAGAGGTGCAATTTGCGGCCTTGTGGCAGGTAGTATTTTGGCTACAATCGTAATGATTGCGTGGAACTATTTACTTACTCCAGTATTTATGGCTATTCCACGTGCGGAAGTTGTCCCGCTTTTAATGACTGCTATATTACCATTCAACGTGATCAAAAATTGCTTAAATGCCGCTTTGGCCATTTTGCTATATAAATATGTTAAAGCCGCTTTACAAGCCACAAAAATGGTACCGCCGTCTCTTGATTCAAAAAGAGAAAATAACGGGGGCATTATGGTTGTTGCTTTCTTTGTTATTGTGACTTGCGTTTTATGGGTGCTAGCTATTCAAGGAGTAATATGATATAGAGCCATGTTCTAACATAGAGCCATAATGTATATACATATTCTGTGAAAATAAGAAGGGGTGTTTGGGTTGTATCATGTTGTCCGACACGAACAGAATATGTATTTTTTTTATCCTAAATCGGGAAAGCTTTTGTATCGTATTTGGCAAAACAGGCAAAACAGGCAAAATAGACAAGATAGGCAAAATGAACAAATAGGGCAAAACGAATGGGGAGGGCATTTTTCGCCTGAAGCAGTTTTGCATAGTGGTATACGTAGGTTGTATTCGGTATTTTTCATAGAAAATGTGCTTCATGTTTTTGGACAGGATGTTCAAGGAAATGTATTACTGTTTGTTTATAGAGAAGGTCAATGGAGTCATCGCTCTGTATTGCAGGCAAGTGGAGATGTTTTATTTACCCCAATGGCGGCGGGCAAAGGGATGTCTTTTGTTTGCAATGCTCATACCGACCCCGAAAACCCGTCTCTAATAAAACAATCAATGGATGATAACGGCAAATGGCTTCCACCTGAGGTTATTGACCATTTTAAGCCGTTTGGATATCTGCCATATGAAGCACAAGCTACTGCTCCAACCCATATGCTTTTGTTCTATCAGGCCAATACGGATGATTGTCAAATTGGTTATCGTGAAATCACTCCAACGCGTACAGGGGTGTTTAGACGGTTTTTTAATGGGCATGGAAGATTGGTAGATTATTCATTTTTGACCACACATGATGCTTTGCACTTGCTAATGATTATTAAAGACCCATTTTCTTGTCAATTGCTGTACCGAAAAAAAACAGAAACAGACTTTACGCCATCTGTGTTGTTATGGGAATCACCAAAAATAAGCCAATGTTTGCTTTCGTGGGTGCGAGGTGAGATTCATGCTACTTGCATGACAGGCGGTAAATTGCAACGGGCTATTTCCACAAATGGCGGGGATTCATTTGCAGAAATAAAACAGTATAAACGTAAATTTTGCGTTGACCCAGTTAAGGCTAATTTTATTTCAACAGACGAATCAGAAAAAAGCTGGTTTGCACGACAAGTCTATGTGGATAGTGAAGCTCCGTGGGATGTGCAAATGATTCCAGACTTATGTACAGATTTTTATCCAGCATGAATATAGTGGGATAAATATTAATCCCCTAACCTTTCCTTTTTGGAGTGGTTAGGGGATTGCTTTTCGCTTGCGGGTATAGTTGCGACAGTTATAATGCAATGGTATAATCATGGAAAAATTCAGTGGAAAGCTTCCTTGCTTAATAGCAAAATTAGCAAAATGGTGGTAAAAATGATTACTCAACTGCTTAATGATATAGAATCGCGTTACGAACGGCACCCTACTGTACGATTGGCAGTTGGTCTTGCACTGCGTGGATGGGTAACATATGCTGTGGCAGATGTATCAGAACCGCGTGAATATCTGCACCGTGCTAATCATACTGTTGTATCAAAGCTTCGCAAAAACGAATCGGATTTGCGGCTTTTTTGGCTGACCATTTTTTTTGCCATAGAACTGGAACATTTTGATAAGGCCAACGAGTTATTGGATAATGCGTATAGCTATCGTTCATTCTATAAAAATAATCAGCCCTTTAACTATGCTGTTTTGCATTTCTTATATGCCTATTTGGAGGTCAAACAAAAGCGTGCAAAATCTGCAAGAAAGCATTTGCGCACAATTGAGGGTATGAAAGAACAACGTCCCGAATATGCCCTAATGCGTGGAATGGTTCACTTGGTTTTTTTTGAATATAATGAGGCTTATGAATGCCTGTCTCTTAGTTATGAACAGGGGTGTCGTAGTGTGTTTTTGTTCGCCTCCCTGTTTTCCTATTATCGTTCTGCAATTAAAATTCGTGGAAGACATAAGCTTTTGTTACAAACCTTGCATTGGGCACTTAACCATGGTGCCAATGTGGAGGATATAGTGTATGTCTATCAAGATGAACTACATGATTCCTTTGAAGGGCAATTGTCAGTTGGCGAACAAATATATCAGCAATTCCCAAATCCAGGGGTGCTTAAAGAGATTTGCCTTTGTTATATGGCCGCTGGGGATTATAGTTCAAAGGCACATGCTTATTATAGAGACGCCGAACGCAGACAAGTGCTTTTGCCGAACTTGCCTCATTTTTTGGTAAAATCTGCGTATGAAAATGGTGCGGAACGTATACATCATTACACATTAACACATTATTTACGCAATACAGATGATGATGTAGAACTCAAAACTTATGTTTATCACTTACTGTTAACCGACCGTAGCCTATACAGCTTGGTACCTGAACATATTAATGACCTTATACAACTTGCACTTCATTGTTTAAGAAATAATGTGAATAGCCGATATGCCAATAGCTTGTATCTGTTTTTTTGGCTAAATTGCAAGGAAAAACGGGTAAGCGGAACAAATGTAGGCAAGGCCGAAAGATTTTTGCAAAAAGATTTATTTAAGTTTGAAGTTACAGACCCTAGCGGCAAGGCACGCTATTTATATGTAAACGAAAACGAACGCCGTAATACTGTTGAATATATTTTTCCTGAAGATGGTTCACCGCTAATTGTAGAGGCAGTTGGAAGCGGATTTCGTTATGTTTGCCTTGGAGAAAACCGCAAGGAAATTATTGATACTAAACTGGATATAGAAAGACGGGTATCTGCGGCCAGTCCAGGGCTTTATCAGCATTTCTATGAAAAGGGCGCGCGTGGATTTGAAATTTTGGCTTATTTGGCGCGTTCTTATATTTTGGCTCAGAAAAAGGGCGAAGAATGGGATTGGGATGTATCACCTGTTTTAGAAGAAATTATTGCTTCACCAATAGCATCGCAGAATTTTGTAATGCAGATTAATGTTGCATTGGGTCAATGGTATTATAAGCAAAATCAACTTGATAAAGCACTGGCTTACTATAAGAATACTGACGAAAACGCCCTAGACGATATTTTTTTGGAGCATATGCTAACTGCTTATATCCAACAAAAAGAATGGGAGGCAAGTGCAGGTCTTATTGAACGCAAAAATAGCCGTATTAGCGACAGAATATTATTTACGGCTGTGAAATCTCTTGCCACGCCAACACAAAGGGAATGGCACCCTCAAATTGCAGTTGCCGCCTATGGGTTATTGCAACGTTCAAGATATGATAAGGATTTGCTAGCAGTGACGCTTGATTGTTTCAAAGGTACACAAGCGCAATGGCTGGCACTTGACCGCGCACTTTCTACAGTTTCAGTACATGAGCCGCAGTTGGATAAAATGATTTTGCAAAACGGTGTGTGGGGACATCATTTTGATGAAGGCACACAGCGGATTTTTGCAAGAATGAGCAGGATTGATTCTGGCAAATATGTACAGGATTATATGTACTATGCCATTCACGAAATTATTATAGGAGAAAAAGCACCTTTACCTGAAACTATTGCCGCCTTGGAGCGTGCCTTTTGGGATGAGGGGGACTCCTTGCTGGCATACGGATTGTGTTATGTCTATTTAAGAAATGAGATTTCTACCAATTATTCCGACAAGGTTATGGAAAGAGCAATACAAGCGATGGAAGCAGAAGGTTGGTATTTACCTATTTTCAAAATGTCAAAAACATTAACAAATCCATATATGGAAAAATATCAGCCGTTTTTATACCGCAGTTTGCCCGGGAAGGAAGTCTGGTTATATTACAAAGCCGAAGATGATGACGAATGGCGTTCCCTTCCCATGCACTATTGGCGGTTTGGTCTGTACCTGGCACGTTTGCCCCATTTTTACAACGAACGTTTGCTGTATTATTTTAGTGAAGAAATGCCCACTGGTAGTATCACCACCCGGGAACAGGAAGTACACAATACAGACTTATACCTAGATAGCAAGAAATCCGACCCGTTTTTTATTATTAACAATGCTATTATCTATGAACGGATGTTTAAGTACGACCAGGTTGAAGAAGTTATCACTGGACTTGTTAAAGATGTGCGACGAGTACGCAGTGAGTTGATTTAGTATAAGAGCCTGTCTAGGGCATGTTCCATGCTACTAGACAGGCTCTAAAAGTTTGCTTATACCAGATGTCAAAAACATTTGGTATAGTCTGATCTGAGTGGTTCAACATAAGGAGATTGCCACAACTGAATGTACTAATCCCGGCACAATTTCCACCTTTTGAACATCAGCGACTTTCCCTTTTAGCTTTTTGATGGCGGGTTTCGCTGATTCCAATTCTTCCATAACATCAGGCCCCTTCATGGCTAAAAACAACCCGCCAGGTTTTATAAAGGGCAGACACCAATTCACAAGTTTGTCTAAACGTGCTACTGCTCTTGCCGTACATATATCATATTGGTTACGATGTTGCCCTTGCTTTATTAAGTCCTCAGCACGGGCATGTAAGCATTCAATATCTGTTAACCCTAGCAATTCTACCGTATCACGCAAAAAATAGACTCGCTTACGCAGCGAATCTACCAAAGTCATATCTGTATTCGGCCTCATAATTTTAATAGGGAAGCCCGGAAACCCCGCCCCGGTACCTATATCAATCATGGAAAACCTGTCTGTTGGCAACCATGGCCAAAGTGTTAAGCTGTCCGCAAAATGCTTTTGCCATATGTCTTCGTCTTGTGTAATTGCGGTCAGATTAATTCTCTTGTTCCAGTCTAACAAATTATTTTTAAGTTGCAAAAATTGCTCTAATTCCGATTCTGTTATTGTTATCCCGTTTGCCTGTGTCCAGGCCGCAAATGCCGTCATTCTTTTTCTACCCCGTAAACCTTCCATTGGCCAAACATATCAGGCTCTTCTACCATATGCAAATGTAAAACGCAATTCTCCAATACTACCGAACGAACACGGATACCCCGCCCCAATTTAACCGCTTTATTAAAAGACACCAACGGAGCAATACACTTTGTGCCGTCCAGTGATTCCCGTAAATCTTCCAAATCAATTGCTCCGTTTTTACTAACAAAGGCTCGTGCTTGTTCAGTATCTGATGTCACTGCCTTCAAAAACAAAGCGGCAACACCCACTTCAGTCAATAATTGAAAAAAGGGCCGTTTATTATATGAAAATATCCCGCACAGACCTCGGCTATGTCGCAAAGACCCACCATGTGCAGGCATGAAAATCTTAGGTTGCAATGTAATTCCTCCTGTGTACTTCCAATTTCTACACACTGCCTAGTATGCAAGAATTTGCCTATTTGATAAGTTGATAATATCTGGCAATTTGATAAAAAACGGTGGCAAGTAAGATAGCATAAAAGGCAGTGTTATATGCAACGGCGTTGCATATATGTAAGTGGTGGAACATTGCAATCCCACCACAGTATATGCTTTAATCTTTCGGATAGTCACAAAATAAAGTTTTATTTTGTGTGGTACGTATTTAGATATTCTTGCATTATGTTAAGAACTTCCTCATATGTTATATCTGCGGCATTTAAGGTAATATCGATGTCCTTTCCAGATTTAGTATTTACGGTAACAAATCTTTCACTAAGAACAGATTTAATATAAATATTATTTACATTCGTCCATGGTACAAATCTACCGCTAAACATTGTACTGTTATTCACAAATCCTTTTTCGTCAATAACAAGTATATTTTTTGGTCTAATCAGACGAAAAATAATAAACGCCAAACAAAGGCCAAAAAAAAGAATCCCAAATGCTCCAAAAATTATGTCAAGTAGTGGAGAACCACGACCTGTCATTATATCTTCCAATCCAAGGAACAACACAAATATTGAGGCTCCAACCATTAAAATACCCAAACCCACAAGTTTTAATTGCTTTAGAAAATTTTGTTTAATTATGGTCTTATTCATTGGTATACCTAATTCTTTCTTTTGTTTTTCTCTATTCTCATCAAAAGTCCATTTCAAAGGCTTATTTTAAGTAAACCAACAGCACATTAATATCTGCGGGCGAGACACCAGAAACTCTGGAAGCTTGTCCAACATTTTCAGGTCGTAGTGCGGACAATTTTTGCCGCGCTTCAATTCTCATTCCTTTAATTTTCTCGTAATCAATATCCGCTGGCAAAGCCATTTTTTCTAGCTTTCTAAAACCTTCTACTTGAGAAATCTGCATTTGGATATAGCCTTCGTATTTAACCTGGATATTGACTTGTTCTAAAGCTGCTTCTTGCCAAAGTTCTGAACCAAGATCTTGAGAGTGTTGACTCCCCCATAAGGAACTTGCCTCTTGTTCCTTAATTTGGGTTAGGGAGGATAACAGGCTATAGTTTAGTTCGGGGCGTTTTATTAAGTCGGATAGTTTGCAACCTGTGGTTATTTGCGTGCTATTATGGGCTTCCAGTAGGTCGTTCAGCTCTAAAGATGGTGGAATGTTTATTGTTTTTATGCGAGATATTTCTTGTTCGACCCATTCTTTTTTTGCCAGAAATTTACGATAACGCTCCGTGGAGATTAATCCGCATTTATATCCTTTTTTTGTAAGGCGCAAATCTGCATTATCCTGTCTTAGTAACAAGCGATATTCGGCGCGAGAAGTCATCATGCGGTAAGGTTCGTTGGTTCCTTTAGTGACTAAATCGTCAATTAGTACCCCGATATATCCTTCCGCACGGTCAATAACTAGAGGGGATTCTCCGCGTAAAGATAATGCCGCATTAATTCCAGCTATTAAACCTTGTGCGGCGGCTTCTTCATATCCAGAAGTGCCATTAATTTGCCCTGCGAAAAATAACCCTTTTATATGTTTGGCTTCCAAGGAAAGGGATAGTTGCTTGGCATCAATACAATCATATTCTATGGCGTAACCGTTGCGCATTATTTTGCAGTTTTCCAAGCCAGGTACGGTACGATATAAAGCTTCCTGTACATCTTCTGGCAATGATGTAGAAAGTCCTTGAACATACATTTCCTCAGTATCCGCGCCTTCTGGCTCAATAAATACTGGATGTTTGTCTTTATCGGCAAAGCGGGCAATTTTATCTTCTATTGATGGGCAATAGCGCGCCCCAACCCCTTCTATTACACCAGCATACATAGGCGAACGATGCAAATTTGCCTGAATAACCGCATGTGTCTGTGAATTGGTATAGGTAAGATAACATGGAACCTGCGGTTTTTGTATAGCATCTGGGAGGGTGTCGAATGAAAAGGGAGTGACAGGTTCATCACCAGGTTGCATTACAGTACGAGAAAAATCAATACTGCTCCGTTGAACCCGCGCGGGCGTGCCAGTCTTAAAACGCATCATGGTAAACCCTAATTGAGTTAGGACACTACTTAAATGTTGTGACACACGTAACCCATTAGGTCCACTATTAATAATAGCGTCTCCACAAAGGCATCGTGCTTGCAGATAAGTTCCAGCGCAAATAATAACCGCGTCACAATAATATTTTGTTCCATATTCAGTGCTTACCCCAACAACAACGCCATTTTCGGTTAGAATATCTGTGATTTCACCCTGTCGCAAAGTAAGCTTTGGAGTAGTCTCTAGCACTTTTTTCATAATTTGCGTATACTTTGCTTTGTCTGCTTGGGCACGCAAAGAATAAACCGCTGGCCCTTTGCTACGGTTTAACATTCGGATTTGCAGAAAACTTTGGTCTATGACTTTGCCCATCTGTCCGCCAAGAGCATCCACTTCCCGTACCAAATGCCCTTTGGCACTACCACCAATGCAAGGATTGCAGGGCATCATAGCTATGCTGTCCAAATTGATTGCAAAAAGTACAGTTTCAAAGCCCATTCGTGCCGTGGCCAAAGCCGCTTCACATCCAGCATGGCCACCGCCGATTACTGCAACCCGTATATTATTATGATTTTCCTTCATTTTACGAACCATCCTACACGCTAGACCGCCTTCAAAAATACATACGCAGTTTTGTGGTCGATTTTTATATTTATGTGGAAGTATTCTACTGCTTTTTTCAGAGATTTGCAATTTAATTTGATTCTATACCAGAAAACAAAAATATTTACCACACTGGTTGGCCTTTTTGTCCTCTGGTATAGAATCATTTTCGTTCATAAGTATATATTTAGAGCCTGCTTAATATCTCCAATCCAGTGGTAGAGGTATTAAACAGGCTCTTAGGGTGTATTTCAAATTTTTACAACTCGATTCTTACAACTTGAATCCCGATACCAATTGTTGAAGCATTTCGGCTTGTGAATATAGTTCTTCTGATGCCGCTGCCGCTTCCTCTGATACAGCAGAATTACTTTGCACTACTTGCGATATTTGAGAAAGTCCGAGGCTAATTTGACCAATTGCTTCACTCTGCTCCCTTGAAGCATCATGAATGCTATTAATAATTTCCAGTACTTCATTTGCATTTTGAACGATGGTATCTAAAGAACCTGCCGTGGACTCTGCAATATTTGAACCAGATTCTACACGATTAATAGAATCCTGAATAAGAGTAGTTGTTTCGATAGCCGCTGTTTGACTACGCCCAGCTAGATTACGTACTTCCTCTGCAACCACACCAAAGCCCTTGCCGTGGTCACCTGCTCGTGCCGCCTCAACTGCTGCATTAAGCGAAAGTAGGTTAGTTTGAAACGCAATATCTTGAATTACTTGTATTATTTTGAAAATATCGCCGGATGATTCTTTAATCTGAGACATTGCTGTTAGCATCTGTTTCATTGCCTCGCTGCCTGCGTTAGCGTTGGTAGTGGATTTGCTTGAAAGCATGTTTGCTTCAGAAGCTTTGTCCGCATTTTGCCGTGTTTGCATGTTAATCAACTCTATGGCTGTGTTAAGCTCCTCCACAGAACTGGCTTGTTCCTGCGCACCATTGGCTAGATTAGCCGCACTATTAGAAATTTGTTTCGCGCCCGATAATACTTGGCTAGATGCCATTGAGATTTCCGATATAGTTTTATGCAAAGTTCTAACAATATGGTCAATTGAATGTTTAATTCTTTCAAAATCGCCTGTAAACTCCATGTCAGAACTTATATAACGGGTCAAATCACCACTAGCAACAGCACTCAAACAATCATCTATTTCATGGATATAGCCATATAACCCGGTGATTGTTGAGTTAACAGAAATTTTAATATCCGAAAAGTCACCCGCATAATCCCCTGTTACCAATACATCAAATTTACCATTGTCTAAAGCAGTCATTGCATTTCTAATTTCTACAATGGGGCGGTCTACGGATTCGGCTATATGATTAAGCCCAATCATAATTTCGCTCCAGCCTCCAGCGTATTTGGTTTCATCAATATTAAAATGCAAATCGCCCTTAACTGTTGCCGCGTCAATCATCGCGCCTATTTCAGCAGTAACACCATTAAGGTTTTTTATAAGCGCGTCAGCTTTTTCATTAATAATGACTTTTTTACCTGGCAATTTGGCAACATTAACATCGAAATCGCCTTGATTGATATTATCCAACACACCAAGAAGCACAAACAAATCAGCACTGTTGCTATCTGCAAACTTATTTAACTCGTCAAGCATTTCCTTATAGCCACCTGTATATTTCCACGTTTCTATTCTCGCTTCAAGGTCGCCTTCTGCAACTGCTTTATGGGTGAACTTGCTAATATCATTTATCATATTTTTTATAACATCCACCAAGTTGTAGACATCTTTGGTTATAACTCCTATTTCATCTTGAGGAAGGATCTGTTTTGTATTCACGTTGAAATTGCCTTCAGAAACATCTTCCACCAATTTCATCAACTCTCGAATAGGCGCGATTTTATGTAGTATGACAAATACACCCACGATACTTACAATCGCAAATACTACAGCCACACCTATGGAGAAATATTCAAATAAATTTGCAGTAGCATAAGCACTATCCCGATATTCAAGGGTGCGTACATCAACAATATGGCTTAATTCATTAAGTGTCTGAACAAAAGGAAGTCTACCAGCCTCATATGCTTCCCCAAACATTATGGATATAGCTAAGTCGCTGTTGCCTTGAGCAACAGCAATAAAAGCTTGGTCTTCCAACGTTACAAGAGCTTCGGAATAACTGATAGCCCGCTGTATCAGATTCATTTCGTTTTGAGGAGCATTATATCGCTCAAAAACTGCTACGGCTCCTTCTTTACGCTTTATTGTCTGAATTTCATTCTGAAAATTTTGGAGTTCCTGTGGATTTCCTGTCACGGCATACGCACGAGCCCAACGAGTCAAATCTTCCGACGCGTTGAGCAAATCTTGTGTCGCCATATTGAGAGAAAGCCTTTGGGTTATGGCATACTCCAGCCTGTCATTTGCTTGAGAAGCAAGCAATGTGAAAACTATGTTTGAGATGGCCAATATCCCAAACACCACCATTAAAAATTTGATTAAGCGTGAAATATTCATTAATACCCGCCCCTTTGATTATTTTTGCAAGAAGCCTACGCTATTCAAAATATAAAGAAATATCAAAGACATACAAAAATTTCTTTCGGTTATAGAATGCTTCAATGGCTTGTATGGGATACTTCCTCTTTTATACGAACATCTTTACAAGCTTTACAAACCAAATCCAGCTTCTCCACTGGCCTCTCAACAGGAATCACAACTCGCTGCTTTGCATGTGGAGCGCGTGTAATGCGTATGCCTTTTTCATCATGTAAATCATTTGCTTGCTGTGAAAACGATTCTCCTTTTGCAGGTACAAAAGTTAAGTATTCCCCTTCTGCAAAAACATTACGCTGTTCAATTATGGCAAGTTTTGTTTGTGAGTTGTACTCTTGTACTATTCCTACAAAATCATGGGTACGATAATATGGAGCAGTGACAGAGGTTACAGTTTCATTATTCCATCCGAAATAAAGCCCTGTAGAAAATGTCCGGTGACTAGCCATTTCTAACATGTCCAAATAGTATGGAATACGGCTTTTATATAGCTCAATGCCACTTTTAGCAATATCATCAATGGCCTGTCGATAGGCACGAACCGCTAATCCCACATAAAAAGGCGTTTTCATACGTCCTTCTATTTTGAAGCTATCCAGCCCTGCTTCTATTAGCGCGGGCAAATGTGCTATCATACACAAATCTTCTGCGGCGAATATTTCTATGCCACGGTCGCTTTCTTCCACAGGCAAATACTGCCCTGGCCTAGAATTTTCCTCTACAAAAAGACGATATGAATAACGGCAAGGATGCGCACAAGCACCCAAGTTAGCATCCCTGCCTCCCGTCATATAACGACTTAACAAACATCTTCCCGAATAAGCCATACACATGGCTCCATGCACGAATCCTTCCAACCGCAAATCTTCAGGGCATTTTTCACGAATTTTTGAAATCTCACCTACTGTTAATTCCCGCGCCAAAATAATTCGTTTCGCGCCCATTTCATACCAAAACATAGCACTAGCATAATTGGTAATATTAGCTTGCGTGCTAACATGTATTTCTACTTCCGGTGCGGCCTTTCGTGCCAATTGAAATACCCCAGGGTCACTTATAATAAAGGCATCCGCGCCCATTTGCGCCAAAGCCTCAAAGTAACCCTTCATATCTTCTATATCATCGTTGTGGGCAATGATATTTGCTGTTACATATGCCTTTACCCCATGTTTATGAGCATAGGCTATGCCTTCGGCCATTTCTGTATCATTGAAATTTTTTGCCATAGCTCGTAAACCAAAGGCTTGCCCACTCAAATACACTGCATCGGCACCATATGCTACAGCAATTTGCAGTTTTTCCATATCTCCTGCCGGTGCTAAAAGTTCAATCATACTTTTTTAACCCACAGCCCCAAACGTTGGTCATTAATTTGCCATTCTTTACTATAGCCGCTACTATCTCCAATATCTCCAGCCGAAATATCATCCGCTAGAACTTCTGCGGCAATGATATCATGATTGCGTGCAAAAACATTTTCCAACTGTTTATTTTCGCCATAGCGTACAATAATCCTATCCATTACTTCAAATTTGGCCTCTTTACGCATTGTTTGCAACTTGCTTACCAATTCGCGTACATAGCCTTCTTCAATCAGAGATTCTGTCAAATGAGTATCCAGTACTACACTTAAATCCCGGTCGCTCTGTACTGCAAAGCCTTCACGTTCTGCTACATCTACTAATACATCCGATTCTTCTAACTCTACCTGAGTACCATCTACATCCAGACGCAAAATGCCCTGTTTTAACGTGGCCATATTTGCGTTTGCATTGGCATTAAGTGCCTCTGTGATTTTAGGCACAAGTTTGCCATAACGCGGACCCAAAGTACGTAATTGCGGCTTAAAACGATAGGTAGTATACTGTTCAACCTCTTCTGGGGCAACGAAACGCACCGATTTTACATTTAATTCTTCTGCGATAATATTTGTGTATGACTCATCAAGTGTTTTACCATCTGGCATTGCAACCATCATTTCAGCTAAAGGCTGGCGATTTTTAATATTAACCGCATTTCGTGCCGCACGCCCCAATACTACAATGCGAACAACTTGTTCCATATCAACTTCTAATGCAGGGTTAATAAATTTTTCATCTGCTACTGGGAAGTCACACAAATGCACACTTTCAGGAACCGTCTTCTGTGCAATAGCACTGTTCATCAGATTCCTATATATTTGCTCGGCCATAAATGGCACAAATGGTGCTGATAGTTTAGATAATGTTACTAAAACATGGTGAAGGGTCAAATATGCTTCAATTTTATCTTCTTCCATGCCAGAAGCCCAAAAACGTTCACGGCAACGGCGAATATACCAGTTGCTTAAATCATCGGCAAATTGATTTAATGCCCGTGCAGGTTCTGTTATTTCGTAACGTGCAAGGCATTCATCTACCTTTTTGACCAATGAATTAAGACGAGAAAGTACCCACAAATCCATAGAATGATGTTTGTTCGCCCTTGTATAATTTGCCGGATCGAAACCATCTATATTTGCGTATAAAACATAAAAAGCATAGGTATTCCATACTGTACCCATAAACTTGCGTTGTGCTTCAGTCACTGCTTCATCCGAAAAACGAGTGTTGAGCCAAGGTGCCGAACTTATATAGAAATACCAACGCACTGCATCTGCGCCGTGTTTGGCTATAGCTTCCATTGGGTCAACCACATTGCCAAGATGCTTACTCATTTTTTGTCCATGGGCATCCAAAACATGTCCCATTACGATAACATTCTTAAATGGTGCGCGTTGGAAAAGCAATGTAGAAATCCCAAGCATCGAATAAAACCATCCTCGGGTTTGGTCAACAGCTTCTGAAATATAATCCGCCGGAAAATTTTCCTGGAATAAATCTTTGTTTTCAAAGGGATAATGCCATTGTGCAAAAGGCATAGAACCTGAATCAAACCAGCAATCAATGACTTCTGGTATACGTTTCATTTCGCCACCACATTCAGAGCATATCAAGATAACCCCGTCAATATAAGGTTTGTGTAGTTCTATATCCGCGGAGACTTCACCTTTAGCAAGTGATTTAAGTTCAGCGATACCACTTACACAATGCCTATGGCCACATGTTTCTGATATACATTCCCAAATGGGCAGAGGAGTACCCCAATATCGTTCACGGCTGATACTCCAGTCTATTACATTCTCCAAAAATTTACCAAATCGCCCAGTGCGTATATTATCAGGTAGCCAGTTTACAGTGTCGTTATTTTCCAGCAATTGGTCACGGATTTCCGTCATTTTTATAAACCAAGCATCGCGGGCATAGTATAGTAATGCGGTATGACAACGCCAGCAAAAAGGATAACTATGATTATATTCCAATGCCTTAAACAGCTTGCCTTCTTCTTCCATGGCCGCAATAATTTTTGGGTCGGCTTCCTTAACAAACATGCCAGCCCATGGTGTGACAGCCTCTACAAATTTTCCTTGTTCATCCACAGGATTAACAAATGGAAGTCCATAAAGCTTACATACCCGTGCATCATCCTCACCAAAAGCCGGTGCCATATGCACAATACCAGTACCATCTGTAAGTGTGACGTAATTATCTGCCGAAATAGTACAATATTTTTCTTCCGAGCTTAATAAAGACCTCGCATATGGAAATAGCGGTTCGTAAGCAATGCCTACCAAATCTTGCCCTGCTAATGTTTCTATAACCTCAAAGCCCTCGCCTATTACCTGTTCGGCTAGTGCCTTTGCTAGAATATATACTTCCCCGTCTTTTTTTGCGCGAATATATTCTTCACGTGGGTTAACGCATAAGGACACGTTGGAAGGCAATGTCCAAGGAGTTGTTGTCCATGCTAGAAAATATTCCTTTTCTGAATCAATAGAATCAGTAGAATTGGAAGAAACATCCGAACCGCAAATACGACGGAATTTCGCTATTGCAGAAGTCTCAGTCACATTCTGATATCCTTGAGAAACTTCGTGGCTGGAAAGTGGTGTACCGCAACGTGGACAATAAGGCACAACACGATAGCCTTTATAAATCAGACCTTTTTTCCAAATCTCAGAAAGTGCCCACCATACCGATTCGATGTAATTATTGTGATAGGTGACATATGGGTTTTCCATATCAGCCCAAAAAGCAACCCGTTCACTCATTTCTTTCCAAAGACCCTCGTAGCCCCATACGCTTTCTTTGCATTTTTGGATAAATGGCTCAATGCCGTATTTTTCGATTTCTGGTTTACCACTAATACCTAACTGCTTTTCAACTTCCAGTTCAACAGGAAGACCATGGGTATCCCAGCCCGCCTTACGCAAAATCCGACTGCCTTTCATGGTATGGTAGCGTGGTATGGCATCTTTAATCGCCCGCGTAAGAACATGCCCAATATGTGGCTTTCCATTGGCTGTAGGTGGCCCATCATAGAAGGTATAAATTGGAGCCGATTCTGGTTTTTCGTCAATGCTGCGTTGAAATATTTGATTTTCTTTCCAAAAATCTAGTACTGCTTCTTCTCGCCCTGCAAAATCGTGGCTGGTGTCTACTTTTTCGTACATTATGAACCTCTCTTTTCTTTTAACATGCCACATTGGCACAAATTGTTACGTAAGATATTTTTTTAGTGTCTGCTTAACTGCCTCAAAATCAAGCGGCTTACCCAAATGGCCATTCATACCTGCCTCTAGGCACTTCTCTATATCTTCCCTGAAAACGTTGGCTGTCATTGCAACTATAGGGACAGTTTTAGACTCAAGAACATCCATAGTCCGAATCTTTTGGGAAGCCTCAAAACCATCCACATTGGGCATTTGAATATCCATAAAAATTAAATCATACTTACTTGGATTTTCTTGGAACATACGAACCGCTTCTGCACCATCCTCAGCGCAATCAATTTCTAATTCTGTTGCCTCAAGTACGGCAATTACAATTTCTCGATTAATCTCCACGTCTTCAGCCAAAAGCAAGTGCTTACCTGCATAATTAGGAAATTCTTCATCAGCATCCCCAGATTCAAAATCGGCTTCCACATAATCTTGTACCACTTTCACTTTAATACTAAAGGCAAAAGTTGCCCCTTTGCCAAGTTCTGATTCAATCCAGATAGTACCGCCCATAAGGTCAACTATATATTTTGAAATGGCCAACCCCAAGCCCGTACCACCAAACTTTCGGGATGTGCTTAACTCAGCTTGCTCAAAGGATGTAAATAATCGTTCTTGTTGTTGTGAGCTAATCCCAATACCTTGGTCAATAATGGAGAATTTTAAGGTGCAACAATCATCTTCTGATTCCATAAGGTGGACTTCCAACCGGATTTCTTTTCCTTCGTCAGTAAATTTTACGGCATTTGCCAATAAATTGGTAAGCACTTGGGTTAGTCGCTGTTCATCACCTATAATCATTGGTGGTACACCCTCATCAATATGGGTGTTTAAGATTTGCCGCTTTTCTTCCACACGGAAAAGTATTACATCCAGTGTTTTTTGTATGGTTTTTTCTAAATGAACTGGTTCTTCCAAAAGGCTTAATTTACCAGCCTCAATTTTGGACATATCCAAAACGTCATTAATAACTGCAAGCAAATGATTGGAAGCGGCCTCTATTTTAGCAAACGCATCATCTTTGGATTCTATGCTAGAGGCCGATTTGCCAATAGTGGTCATACCAATAATGGCATTCATGGGTGTACGCATTTCATGGCTCATATTGGAAAGAAAATTACTTTTGGCCTTACTGGCATCTTGTGCGGCTTGAAGTGCTTGTTCCAGCCTACTTTGCATTAAAACAGTTTCTGTAATATCGTCGGTGGAGCCTACAACGTCGGTAATATTGCCAAATTCATCAAAAACAGGGGTAGTACGGGTGTTGTAAACCGTATCTCCTATTTCATTTACCCACCGCTGGGAACCCCTGGTAAATGTTTCTCTCGCATGTGATAGTATATCAAAAAACGGGTTTTCCCAGCGCATTTCATCTATAAATTTACCTTCTACTGCCATAGGCATTAGATTCAAATATTCTAAGGCTAGGCCATTAAATAAAGTGATGGTTTCAGTACGGTCTATGCTCCAAATCAAACCAGCATAGTTAGCTATAACCGCTTCTAGTTGAGCGGCAGTGGCAGCAGTGTTACGCGTCATTTCGTTACGTAATAAGGTATTTGCAATCATTAAGCTACCAGAACGCAAAATAGATTCTTCATTCTTGGAAAATTCCCGTTCGTTGTGGCAATCATCAAAAGTAACAAAGCCCCAAAAATCTCCTCGCAAAAATATAGGGATTGCTAGCACAGACAATACGCCTTTTTCGCTTAGGCGCATTTGCGTTTCGGGTTCAAGGTCGCTTATTTTGCTATTAATAAATAGCCCTTTAGAAAGGCGATTTTCAAATTCTGGTAAATGTTTGTTGTATTCATATATATCGGTGCTAGGCTCCAATGTAATGACATTATGCCATTCGTAGAAGCGAGTACAGGAAGTCCTTTCCCCTGTTACACGGTTTTTCCATAAACATGCTCGGTCAACATCTACGGCTTCCGCCATCATGCCCAAACAACGCACTATATTATCTTCAAACTCGTCAATTTCGGATTGAAGCAATATATTAGCGGCTGTATTTACTGTATCCAACAAACTACCACGATGCTTGATTTCCTGAATCATCCTCTGTTCTTCGCGAACATCTCGCATATAACCCGCAATAACATACTCACCATCGTACCATACCCGAACCAAGGTAACTTCTGTAGGAAAATTCTCGCCATCCAAGGTACGGTGAGTCCATTCAAATTCATGGTATCCGTCTGCAAAGGCTTTACGTAGATGTTCGATTGCAAATTCACGACTAAAACTGCCGTCTGGTTGATATTCTGGCGTGAAATCTTCATGCAAACGCCCGGCCAACTCATCCCTGTCCTTTACCTCAAAAAGAGACAACATAGCTCTATTACAATCGAACATTTGCAAATCGCGATTCCAAAGATAACAGCCAACAGGAGTAGCATCAATCATTATCCTAACGCGGGCATTGGCTTCATTAATGCGTACTGCTTGTTTTTTGCGGCGTATAGCATTTACTATCATCAAACTTGCAGATGATAGTAAGTTTATTTCGTCTGGATTAAACTCCCGTTCTTTTTTGCAATCCTCATAGCAGAGAAATCCCCAAAAATGGTCATGCAAATGCATTGGAAGCAATAAAACAGATTGAGTTCCTTCGCCGAAAACGGCTTGTTCTTCTACAGTCAATTTGGAAATAGAGCCATTAATATGCCCTCCTTCTTGAAAAAGCAGTTCCCAGCCTTTGGTTTCGCTATAGGAATAATTATCACGGATTGGTGCCGGATAGGCTGAAACGCCGATTTCATTTGTCCATTGCGCTTGCAAATGATACTGGCTATCACCTTGAATGGTTTCATTACGAAAAACATAAATGGCATCTATATCCACGCATTGCGCCACTATTTCCATACCTTCTGCTAAAGCAGAATCAAACTCGGAAGCATCTTCAATAGCCGTAGAAAGCAAAGAGGAAGCGGCACTATCTATAGTGCGCATCAAAATTTCCTGACGTTCGCGCTCCATTACTACAGTGTGTAGTTGTTCATAACTGGAATCCAGTTCGTCATGCAATGATTGAATAAGCGGCTTGTAATTAGAGTTAATAGATTTTACCAAGATTGCCGCTATCAAAAAGGCAAGGGGCAAAGCCCCCGCCAGTATAACTATTCTCAATTCAAAACTGTTTGCGAAAACCATTGCTATAAGAGAAGCAACGAGAATTATTGATAGAATGGCTATTTTTTTTGATAGTGGACGGGGCATAATAAACGGCTCCTTGTAAGTATTCAATGGATTTCGTCCATGGGCGTGTTCCCACTAATCATACATAATATAATGGGACTTTGGCAAGAGGTGACTTTTTGGTCTATATACTACCTTTAGTAGATAATACACCTTGTATTCTTGTATCTATACTAACTGCTTCACAAAGTGCTTTGGCAAAAGCTTTGAAAATGGCTTCGGCTATATGGTGATTGTTTGTACCATGTAAAAGCTTTATGTGTAAGTTAATGCCTGCATTGGTACTTACTGCTTGAAAGAACTCTCGAATGAGTTCGGTATCCATCTCACCTAAACGCGGGTTAGTAAATTGAGCCTCAAAATGCAGATAGGAACGCCCTGAAAAATCTATTGCACAAAGTGCTAGAACATCATCCATAGGAATAATGGAGCTTCCATAACGGCGAATACCTTTTTTATCTCCCAATGCACGAGCAAGAGCTTGGCCAATTACAATACCTGTATCTTCTACGGTGTGATGTGCATCAACATTAGTATCACCTGTTATTTTCAGTTTCAAATCAAAAAAACCGTGTCGCGCTATCTGTTCCAGCATATGTTTGAAAAAACCAATAGGCATTTCAGCTTCAAATTCTCCTGTACCATCAATATTAAGTTTGGCTGTAATATCGGTTTCGCTGGTAGTGCGCATAATTTTAGCTATTCGCATGATGTTTCTCCATCTTGTAATCTTACGGTTATGGCATTTGCATGTGCTGTTAATCCTTCAGATAGAGCAAAGTTAGTTACATCGGGTGCAAGTTGTGCCATAGCCTTTTTACTAAATGATAGCACTGAGGTTTTTTTGATAAAATCATCTACAGAAAGCGGCGAGAAAAAGCGAGCAGTAGAATCTGTTGGAAGCACATGGTTAGGGCCGGCCATATAATCACCTAATGGCTCTGGGGTGTAATTGCCTAAAAAAACCGCACCAGCATGACGAATATATGTCAAGTGGGTAAAAGGGTCTGAAGTGCATATTTCAAGATGCTCAGGGGCTATAGCGTTGGAAAGATGGAAAGCATCATCAAGGTTGTCGGTTAAGATTATCAGACCATTGGCTTTGAGTGAAGCATTAATGATAGCTTGGCGTGAAAGGGTAGCAGTTTGGCGAGTAAGTTCATTTTGAACTGCTTCGGCCAAAATGGAGCTAGTGGTAATCAAAATGGAAGAAGCACGTTCATCATGTTCTGCTTGGGAAAGCATATCGGCGGCTACAAAAATCGGGTTGGCATGTTCGTCGGCAATTATTACTATTTCGCTAGGCCCTGCTATGGAATCAATGCCTGCATAACCAAAAACAGCGCGTTTGGCCATTGTGACATAAATATTTCCTGGCCCAACAATTTTATCTACCCGCGGAACAGACTCGGTGCCAAATGCTAAAGCGGCAATGGATTGGGCACCACCGATTTTATAAATTTCTGTCGCGCCAGCAATTGTAGCGGCGGCCAAAGTGGTAGGGTTAATAGTACCGTCAGCGGCTGGTGGTGTCACCATTGCAACACGCTCTACCCCTGCAACTTGCGCTGGGACTATGTTCATAAGCAGGGAAGAAGGATAGGCGGCTTTTCCACCGGGAACGTAAATACCGACGGCATCCACAGGGCGAACAACTTGCCCTAGAATTTCTCCTTCGTTGGAAGTATCAAACCAGCTATTTTGACGTTGACGTTCATGATAACGGCGAATGCGTTCTGTGGCATGTACGATGGTTTCTTTGAGTTCTGGGGGTGTGGCATTCATTGCGGCTTCAATTTCTGCATATGTTATTCTAATTGTGTCTGCGGTAATATCCGCATTATCGAATTTTTTTGTATATTCAAACAAAGCCTTATCACCGTTTTGTCGCACATCTTCAACAATACGCTCTGTATCTATACGAACTTGAGTATCATCCTGTGTGTCGCGGGTGGTATGCCTTAAAATAAATGCACGTGCCTCAGCGGCGCAGGCTTGGGTTTGTGGTTCAAACTGAATAATTGGTATCAACATGACTTATCCTTTCTTCAAACGTCTAATAATATCCGCTATACGTTCATGTTCTAGCTTCATACTAACTCGATTAACAATCAAACGGGCACTCAAATGACAGATTTCTTCTAACACTACCAAACCGTTTTCTGCAAGAGTAGAGCCTGTTTCCACAATATCCACAATTACATCGGACAGCCCTACAATTGGGGCAAGTTCAATAGAACCGCCCAGCCGAATTAATTCTATGGTAATGCCTTGGTTTTCAAAATAATCTGCCGCTATTGCTGGATACTTTGTAGCAACCCGCAAGCCGTTGCGGTGAATGGACAAATTTTCTGGGCCTGCCACAGCCAAATGGCATTTTCCGAACCCAAAATCATAAACCTCGTATAAATCCCTGTTTTCTTCCAGCAATGTATCTTTGCCTGCAACGCCTAAATCAGCCGCACCGTATTCTACATATGTGGGAACATCTCCTGGTTTTGCTAAAAAAAATTTAACTTTTTTTTCACTATTTTCAAAAATCAGCTTGCGAGATTTTTTATCATGAATTTCACTACAATCATAACCTATGGCGGCAAACCGCTCCATGGCTTTTTCAGCTAATCGGCCTTTGGCCAATGCTATGGTTAACATTGTCACCACCCCCCAATAAATCCGATACCTCGACCTCTTGCTCTTGATTTGTTTCTAAATTAACCAGAATTACCTTGTTTGACATATCAAAATAAAGTATACCTTTGTGTTTTTTGCGAACGGCATAGGCTTTGTGTTCTTCCAAACTGCCAGATTGCAGGCTGTTTTCTATATAAACCCCTTGTTGCCTCATAACATCAGCGGTCTGCAAAGCAATGGCACGGGCGTTTTCATGATAAGCTAGAAAAGTGTCTGTTAATTTGCATTCGCTTATGATACCTTGCGCAGAAAGCGCGTCTAACAAGCCCTCTATTTTTATACCAAAACCAACAGCAGAAGTTGCACTGCCTATCAATCGGTCATAACGCCCACCATCTACAATTGTAGTACCTGTGCCCTTTGCATAACCTTTGAAGATTATGCCTGTATAATAATCTAACTGCCCTGTCATGCCCAAATCTAACAAGATGTATTTTTCTAATCCCTGGTCACGCAGAATGGCATATACATCTTCCAGATGGCGCAGGGCGGCTTGAGCTTTTGTTTCGGATACTAAAGAATGTGCATGAGCTAAAATATCGGTACCACCTGTTAATTGGGTAAGGTCTGACAAAAGCTGTACGGCCTTTTCGACTTGCTTTGTCATCCCTGCGTTTTTATTTATTTGTTTTACATGATTTTCGGCCGCCACATAATCACGACTAATCATATAATCCATAAAGGCTTGGCGTTCGTTGTCATCCATAGGCAATTCTGCAAGCACTCCTGGAAGAAAGTCAACCTGACCAATATCTACGCGAAAATTTGTTAATCCAGCCGCTAATAGCCCATGAACTGCTACGGCAATTGTTTCAGCATCAGCTACGGCCAGTTTTGACGTTTGGCAAACTTGGCAAATAAGTTCCGCGCCTGCCTGAGTGAACTCATTTTCTCGCCCTTGAAAATGCTTATGATGGCGAAATGCCTTTTCGATATAACATAACCGAATAGGGTCTTCCATAGAATTTGTTGCTACAATACGCGCTACGGCCGGAGTCATATCGGGTCGAAGGGCTAAAATATCACCATTTCTATCCATAAACTTATACATTTCGGTGGAAGGAATACTCCCTTTGCCTTCAAATACAGCCAGATATTCTAAAGTTGGGCTGGACACAAAAGCATAACCATAACGCTCAAATACCGCTTCGATTTGGCGTTCTACCCCACGCTTACGAATATAGCCAGCAGGAAGAAGGTCGTTTAATCCATTGGGAGTATGTAGTTTTAAGTCTTTCAAATTTCATCCTCCTTTTCATTTTTTTTGTGAAAAATAACTTACTCAGAAGCCCAAACTTTTGTGGCTACTGGTGTTCCCTTAAAACCTATTTCTGCAATATAATTCACTTTCATCCCTTGCTTTATGTTTCCTAAATCTATATCTTCCAAAACGTCCTGGCCAAAATAAACATCATTTCCAAATGATTCCCCTCGTATAAAACCATACAAATGCCCAGTGTTTCCGCTAAAATCAAAATGGGTTATTATCGACGAAATGCCATTTTCATAGGAGTTGTCATATATTTCTATATATTCTTCACGTTCTTTTATATCATCTTCCACATCATTTTCTATATCTATTATGTTTTCCTCATACCCCCCTTCCTTATCATCATAATTCATTACAAATAAATTATCTATTTTGAAATGGCTGTCTGTAACCTGTATACGCGAATTTATCTTTTCGTGTACAGCTACAGGATGAGGGACTTCCCTAATCAACCGGGCAGACATACGCGTCCGGTGTTCCATCCCATGTTCGTCTATGTATGCAAAATCCCAGCCTACTAACATTACTGGCATACCCAAAGCATTTAGCTTTCTTACCAATGGAATAAAATCACCGTCTCCTGCTATCAACACTAAAATATCAAATCGCTTATAAATCGCCATTTCAAAAGCCTCTAAAGCTAGCCATACATCAACACTTTTTTCATAAACCTTGTGATTTCTTTCATCATAGTACAACGGCATATAATGAACCGTTACATTTTCGCCCATTAAAACCTCATCAAATTTTCGCTCCTTATACAGTTGTTCGTCGGTTGATTTATCAGCCCAATGTCTACCGCTAAAATAATGTGCATCTACAATTCGACACGCTCTAAGGTCATTTTTTGTGACATGTGCGACTTCATGACGAATAAATTCGTGCAACCCTGTGATTGAAATTCTAGTGCGCCGCTCGTGGTATCGCTTATAATACGTGCTAGCTCTGTAAAAATACGAACCATCATAAAAAACGCCAATTCGTAACAAACTGTCCATCAAGCACCCCCATAATACTATTTTTATAAAACAAAAAATTATTTTGATGGAGCAAAAAAGTAAAAAAGCGCGCCAGACCCAAAGTCCGGCGCGCCTGGTAAGGAATGTCCAAAAAATAACTAAAAACAATTTTAGTTTGCAAACTATTACAAAGGTTAAATATCTGCGGCCATACGCTTGTATGAAGCAAGCCTTTTTTTCGCATCTTCTTCCGCGGCGGCAAAAAGTTTTTCTGCGGCTTCAGGGAAGGCACGTTTTAAGGCAGTATAGCGCACTTCGCTATTGATGAAATCTTGGAAATTGCCTGAAGGGTCTTTAGAATCCATTATAAACGGATTTTTCCCTTCGTTGGCCAACAATGGGTTGTATCTCCAAAGATGCCAGTAACCCGTTTCTACTGCACGCTTCATAGCGTCCTGAGTCATAGCCATTCCGCCCTTAATACCGTGGGCAACACATGGAGAATAGCATAGGATTACTGATGGGCCAGGGAAGGCTTCTGCTTCTGCAATAGCTTTAAGGGTTTGATTTTGGTCGGCACCCATGGATACAGAAGCAACATATACTGTACCATAGCTCATGCAAATCATGCCCAAATCCTTTTTGCCCAACTGCATTCCAGCAAAGGCAAATTTTGCAGTAGAAGCTTTTGGGGTCGATTTACTGGCCTGTCCGCCAGTGTTTGAATACACTTCTGTATCAAATACCAGCATGTTAACATCTTCACCAGAGGCAATAACATGGTCTAAACCGCCGAACCCAATATCATATGCCCAGCCATCTCCACCAAATGCCCAAACGGATTTCTTAACAAGCATGTCATCTTCATCAGCCACATGCCTGATAAGTGCTTTTACTTCATCATTGCAGTTGCATGTTCCGGCACAACAAGCGGCTTGCGCAGTCTTGATAGCCTTGCGTACTGCTTCTGAGGCGGACTTTGTTTTACTACCGTCGTTGTATGATTCAATCCATTCTTTGGCGGCGGCTTTTAGGTCATTAGGTGCATTGGCGGCATTTGTTAGTTTTTCCATTATTTCTAACAATTTTTCGCGGCGTTGTTTAATTGCCAATTGGAAACCCAATGAGAATTCGGCTGTATCTTCAAAAAGAGAGTTAGCCCATGTAGGCCCTTGCCCTTTTTGGTTAGTGGTAAATGGTGTAGAAGGCGCGCTACCGCCCCAAATGGAAGAACAACCTGTAGCATTGCCAATATACATACGGTCACCAAACAATTGCGTTACCAGTTTGGCATATGGTGTTTCACCACAGCCAGCACAAGCACCAGAGAATTCTAACAGGGGAACTTCATACTGACTGCCCACTACTGTAAGCGGATTTAATGGATTGGGCTTTTCAGCCAAGCTCATTGAGTACATCCAGTTGTCGTGTTCTTTCAACTGACTTTCCACAGGCTCCATAACAATTGCTTTTTCCTTGGCAGGACAATCTTCCACGCAATCGCCGCAACCATAACAATCCATTACAGAAATGCCCAGGTGATATTTATAGCCCGCATCTTGGATTTCTTTGCGTTTGCCCTCCATAAACCTATAGCCCTCAGGAGCTTTTCTAATTTCATCTTCGGTTAATAGGAATGGACGGATTGTGGCATGTGGGCATACATAGGAGCAACGATTACATTGGATACAGTTTTCAGGTTTCCAATAAGGTACATCAACTGCAACCATACGTTTTTCATAAGCGGCGGTACCTTGTGGAAGTGTACCGTCTTCACGCCCCAAGAACGCGCTAACAGGCAAAAAATCACCTTTTTGTGCATTAACAGGCATTGCCACTTCTTTGATAAAATCAGGTACATTAGGAACTACTGTAGCTGGTACTTCTATAGTTGCCCAAGATGCAGGTACTTTTACTTCCCGTACTTTTTGAACACCAGCGTCAATAGCGGCATGGTTCATTTTTATAACTTCGTCGCCACGATGGCCGTAGGATTTAACTGCGGCATCATTCATATTTTTAATGGCTATATCAAGAGGAACTATATCGGTAAGCTTGAAGAATGCGGCTTGCAAAATAGTATTAATACGGCGACCCAGACCTAGTTCCTGTGCAATTCCAATACCATCAATGGCGTAGAATTTAAGTTTGCGTTCGGCAATTTCCCTTTTCATATGAGCTGGAAGTTTTTCGTCAATTTCAGCATCGCTCCATAAACAATTAAGCAAGAAAATGCCGCCTTCTTTAATATCATGAAGCATATCGTATTTGTATACATAAGATGGATTGTGGCACGCTAAGAAATCCGCTGTTTTTACCAAATAAGGCGAACGTATACGTTGTTTGCCAAAACGCAAATGAGACTGAGTAATACCGCCAGACTTTTTGGAATCGTAGGAAAAATAAGCCTGACCATATAAATCTGTATTATCGGTTATAATGGAAATAGCGTTTTTATTGGCACTAACAGTACCATCAGAACCCAGACCCCAGAATTTACAGCTATATGTGCCTTCTGGTACAACATCAACATAAGAGCCAACTTTTAGGGAAAGATGGGTTACATCATCCTCAATACCCACGGTAAAGTGGTTTGCAGGCTTATATGCTCTCATATTTTCATATACGGCAACAATTTGCGCTGGGGTTACATCTTTTGAACCTAAACCGTAGCGTCCGCCCACCAGCAAGGGCATTTGTTGCCCCGATTCTGCAAAGGCGGTAAGAATATCCTGATACAATGGTTCGCCCAATGCGCCAGGCTCTTTGCAACGGTCAAGAACGGTAACTTTTTTTGCACTGGCTGGAATAGCAGCAAGGAAATGCTTAACCGAAAACGGACGATAGAGATGTACATTGACCATACCAACTTTTTCGCCACGTGCATTAAGGTAATCAACTGTTTCTTCAATTGTATCGCAAACCGAACCCATAGCAATAACTATATGTTCGGCATTGGGGCAACCATAATAGTTAAACAATTGGTAGTTGCGTCCAGTAAGCTTGTTTATTTTTTTCATATTTTCTTCCACTACAGCAGGCAAGGCATTGTAAAAGGGATTAGAGGCCTCCTTAGCTTGGAAAAAAATATCGGGATTTTGTGCGGTACCACGCAGTACTGGATGTTCTGGATTAAGGGCATTATCGCGGAACTCACGAATTGCTTCCCAATCAACGATTTTTGCCAAATCGTCGTAGTCCAGCTCATCAACATTCTGCATTTCATGGGAGGTACGGAACCCATCAAAAAAATGCAAATGCGGTACACGGCCTTGAATAGCGGACATATGCGCTACAGCTCCCAAGTCCATAACCTGCTGTGCATTGGAAGATGCCAGCATTGCAAAACCAGTTTGACGGCAAGCCATTACATCAGAATGGTCACCAAAAATGGAAAGCGCGTGAGCGGCTACGGCACGGGCACTTACATGTAATACGCCTGGCAATAATTCTCCAGCCATTTTGTACATATTGGGAATCATTAGTAGTAGACCTTGAGAAGCGGTGTAAGAGGTACCAAGGGCACCTGCTTGCAAAACGCCGTGCATGGTACCAGCGGCACCAGCCTCAGACTGCATCTCTGTAACTGTTACTGTTTGGCCGAAAATATTCTTGCGTCCTTTTGCGGCCCATTCATCAACCCATTCTGCCATATTGGAAGATGGGGTGATGGGGTAGATTCCGGCAACTTCGGTAAACGCATAAGATATGTGTCCAGCGGCCTCATTACCATCCATCATTCTTGTTACTTTTGCCATTACACAAATAGCTCCTTCCTGATATTACCTGTTATACTGTTTCAGATGTGAAAATTTAATCCTACGAATCCCGGAACCAAACACTCACACTAAAATCTAGTATATGGAACTTGGAGCTACTAAATTCAGATATTCAGTAAGGAACATTTGCCATGGAATGGTTCCACTGCATATTTTATGTGAACCATTCCACTCACATTATATCAAGACGGAAATGAATAGTAAACCATGGATTTTTTCGTGGTTTCAAACAGCCTTAAAACCACGAAAAACAACCCCATAAATTCACTTGTGGGGTGATGTCCACTTAGTGACAAAAAGGGGTTGTTTTCATAAATAAAAGGTCAACTCGAATCAGGGTGTTATGATTCTAACTCATAACAAAACCCTAACAAAGGTGTTTATTCATAGCATTCCTCCTGTCAATATTATTATTTGGAACAAAATGAGAAATACAGAAAAACTGCAAAAAAGGACAACAGAAAAGCGCGCCGGGAGACAGTTATAAAAACAAAACCGTCATCACCTAGC
>Ga0123355_10001641_pt1 | contig 31186 bp, 35 predicted proteins | sample TergutEmb28metaG_3_FD_89872 | JGI IMG/M metagenome (GOLD analysis project Ga0123355, IMG submission 89872) | Embiratermes neotenicus P1 segment gut microbial communities from Petit-Saut dam, French Guiana - Emb289 P1 | ecosystem: Host-associated > Arthropoda: Insects > Digestive system > Gut ... | reverse complement strand
TTTGTGGCTAAGAACTACAATGCAATCACCAACTTTGCTTTTAATAGAAAGTTAATAGATTATCTCAATGAGAACATCGAAAGCAATTCAAGTATAGGGTTGCAGTTGGCTAATATCGGGTTTAAGTCAGTTACTATTCCTAAGGATTACAAAGCACGAGTAGCCGGTGTTTCTAAGTGGACATTTTCAAAAAAAATCAAGCTACTCATAGACTCTTTTGTTGCATTTTCGTACTTGCCGATTCGTGTTGTTAGTGTTGTGGGTATTCTGATGTTTTTAGTGGGATTCTTTTATGGGGTGTTTGTTGTGATAAAAACGATTTCAAACCCTGATACCCCTGCAGGGTTCCCGACATTAGTTTCCATACTTGTAATGGGGTTTGGTGTCACAAATATCTCGTTGGGTATAATTGCAGAATATTTATGGCGTACTTTTGATGTCGCTCGAAGACGACCTGTTTTTACTATAACGGAAATTAAAAAGCTGGAAACACAACATCATAGCAATTTAACTGAGAAAACCGCTACAATTTGATACGGGTTGTAGACAATGAAATCATACTTACATTACATATATTTTGTACGAGAATCGAATAGGAAGCAGGATGTATACCATTTTGACGCAAACTCAGTTCCCAAATAATAGCCATTTGGCAAACCTAGACGCATACTAGTCAACTAAAACTGAAAAGGTGATATTATCAAAACAATAGTGAGTAATAGATATGTATGTCTTTTTGGTGCTTATTTGATGTATTCGTTTGTTGGCGTGCTGTCTAAACTAGCAGCAATGTCTGAAGCAGTGCCAATGTTTTTGGTTATAGTCAGTTTTCAAATTTTTACGCTTGCGTTGTACGCACTTGCATGGCAACAAATATTAAAGAAATTCACTCTTATCACCGCAATGTCCTGCCGGGGTGTTGTTGTTATTCTCAGTTTGGTATGGGCGTTTGTAATTTTTAATGAAAGAGTGACAACTTTTAATATTATTGGCTCTCTAATTATTGTGCTGGGCATTTGCATTGTTTCCTCGGAAGAGGGAACGCCGCAAAATGTTTAATGTTTATGTAGGAGTTGCATTTTTCTCAGTTGTGCTATCGTCACTATCACAAGTGTTATTGAAAAAAAGCAGTAGTGAAACAAAAAAACATTGGGTGTTTGAGTATCTGAATCCAAAAGTTGTAGTTGCATACTGCACCATTTTTGTTTGTATGCTTTTAACGATATTTGCATTTACAGGCATGTACTACCGATATGGTGCTGTAATAGAATCTCTTGCTTATTTGTTGATTATGATGTTCAGTCGTTTTTTCATGGAGGAAAAAATAACGAAAAGGCGCGTGCTCGGCAACTTGATTATTGTTCTCGGGGTGATTATCTTCACTGTGAGTATATAGTACAAAATAAGTTTAGTGGTTTAGTAGGAGAATGAAAATGAATGTCCCTTTTTTGGACTTGAATCGGCAGTATGAACAGTTGAAAGACGAGCTGGAGCCAAAAGTAGTTGAGGTGCTACGTAGTGGGGCATATATCGGCGGGAAGTATGTAGCAGCTTTTGAGTCCGAAATGCAGGAATATTTGGGAGTAAGGCATGTAGTATCATGTGCAAACGGTACAGATGCACTTGTACTTGCTTTGCGTGCCTGTGGGGTTAATCCGGGTGATGAAGTTATCACTACACCTTTTACTTTTTTTGCTACTGCAGAAGCCATTGCATCTATTGGTGCAATACCGATTTTCGTCGATGTGCGTGAATCGGATATGAATATTGACCCTGCTAAAATTGAAGCTTCGATAACTGCTAAGACTAAAGTAATCTTGCCTGTACATATTTTCGGCTGGCCTTGCGATATGGATGAAATAAATAGCATTGCAAATAAGCATAATTTAAAAGTTGTGGAGGATGCAGCGCAAGCCATCGGATGTGAATACAAAGGAAAGAAAATTGGAGCGACGGATAACATCGTTACGTTTTCATTCTACCCTACAAAGAATCTTGGCGCATGTGGTGATGCGGGGATGATAACAACCGATAACGAAGCCTTTGCAGTAACTTTGCGCGCATTAAGAGAACATGGCATGGCTAAAAATGGAGCCAAAGCGCGAGAAATACTTTATGGTGTAAGTGATGAGTTTGCAACTGATGCTTCTACCGATGCGCTTTATAATCCCTACAAATATTACAACTACCTGGTTGCTTATAATTCACGTCTTGATGCCGTTCAAGCAGTAGCACTTATTATAAAACTGAAGTATTTGGATGCTTATAATGAAAAGCGAAAAAACGTAGCAATGAAATATGGGGCTGGATTAAATGATGTAGTAATGACTCCCAACCCTCCAAAAAATGGAACGAGCTGTTATCATCAGTATGCAATTCGCACGCAAAGGAAAGAAGAGCTCGGCAGATACTTGGATAAGCATGGTATAGGATCGGGCGCATTCTATCCAGTTCCATTGCATCTTCAAAAGGCTTTCGATGCGCTTGGATATTCGGAGGGAGATTTACCCGTTGCAGAAATGCTTTGCACGCAAACTGTATGTTTACCAATATTTCCAGAGTTGACTGACGATGAAGTTGAAGCCGTAATTCAAGCAGTTAAGGCTTTTGGTGGGGGGAATATCTAGGTGTCAGTGTTTATACATGCTACGGCTGACGTGAGCGAAGATGCAGAAATAGGCGATGGCACAAAGATTTGGAACCTTGCCCAGGTTCGCGAGAAGGCTAAAATAGGTTCGAATTGCATAATCAGTAGAAACGTTTACATTGACACAGGTGTTAAGATTGGCAACAATGTGAAAATTCAGAATAATGTGAATGTATATAATGGCGTTACCATTGAAGATAATGTTTTTCTTGGTCCGTCCATGACATTTACAAACGATAGAAATCCGCGAGCGGTAAACCAAGATTGGAAAATTACCGAGACGTTTGTAAAAAAAGGGGCATCAGTAGGTGCAAACGCGACTATTGTTTGTGGTATTACCATTGGTGAGTATGCAATGGTTGGTGCTGGGGCTGTTGTAACAAAAGATGTACCTCGGCATGAACTGGTTGTTGGGAATCCAGCGAAGGCAATAGGGTATGTGTGTATATGTGGAGCAAGGGCAAAAGACGCAAACCTATTGTGCGAAGAGTGTAAGTAAAAACAAAGACCTCCAAACGGGTATATGATAAACAGAAGAGAGCCATGCCTCATGAACAATGCGAAATGTCCCATTGCAATGGTATTGAAACGAGAGGGAACAGGACAACAAAATCTTGTTGTAACGCGTGTCGCGATCAGGGCGACTCTAACCGTGCTTGTTAAGTGTTAGTTCTTTAATAAAATAACAACACAAAGGACGGGTTTTACCTGATGGGAAAGTATAAGGTTATATGTGATTCAAAATGGGGACTTTGCAAATGAAGCTGATTATTCAAATTCCATGCTACAACGAAGAGACAACCCTCCCACTGACCATAGCTGACCTTCCAAGACATATAGACGGTATAGATGTCATTGAGTACTTGATCATTAACGATGGGAGTACTGACGACACGATAGAAGTGGCAAGAAGGTTAGAAATACACCACATTGTAAACTTTACTAAGAATAGGGGCTTAGCTCGTGGTTTTATGGCAGGTCTGGATGCAGGCTTACTTTTAGGTGCGGACATGATCGTTAATACAGATGCCGACAACCAATATGTTGGTGAAGACATTGAAAAACTGGTTCGACCAATACTTGATGGACAAGCAGATATAGTTATAGGCGAGCGACCTATTGATAACATAGAACATTTTAGTAAGCTAAAGAAACGCCTGCAACGTTTTGGCAGTTTGGTAGTCAGATTTGCTTCTGGTACTCAAGTGCCGGATGCACCAAGCGGCTTTAGAGCATACAGTCGAGATGCTGCGATGCGCATTAACGTGGTTAACCCCTACACTTACACTTTGGAAACAATTGTACAGGCAGGAGTCAACAGAACTGCTATTAAATCTGTACCTATACGCACCAACCCAGAAACAAGGGAGTCTCGATTATTTAAGAGTATGTTTGGTTATGTGAGGCGCTCGACATCCATTATTATACGTTCGTATATTATGTACCGCCCCTTAAAGTTTCTTGGAACTATTGGTGTCGCATTCTTTAGCCTAGGCCTTTTTATTAGCATCCGGTTCTTAATTCTATTGTTTGTAGGAGATGTTGGCCAGCATGTTCAGTCGCTTATACTTTCGTCGCTTCTTATGATGCTTGGAGTAATCATCATTGTTTGTGGGATTTTGGCGGACACTGTTTCAGTAAATCGCAAACTTTTGGAGGATATTCAATATCGCGTAAAGAGAATGGAAATTGAGGCTAAAAATAAACAACAGTCAACTACTGGACAACTATTTAATTATGACCTGAGATGAGTATTCCCAAATACAAATGAGATTAACTTTGGCGTAAAGCAAATTCATCACTTTTGACGGTTATGTCGTTACACTTGAGATTGAAATAAATCTAAGTTTTTTAAGCCAGTCGGAAACTGCTATATAAATTTGCCTCTTTACAAGTGTAGCAGGCAGTCAAGGTAGGGTTTCTGCCTTTGAACCGTTACGTGAAAACCTGAGGCATTTATCTTTTGTTTAGAAAGTCTTGCGATTAAAAGTACGACTATAATCCCCGATGGCATTATCCCATTCACTTGGTGATTTATCAATTGACGTGCATTATGTCGATGGAGATAAAGAAATACACGGGCTCACCTAACAAATTCAATTCTGTGGGCAAGAAGCATAAATAATAGTAACAACTTAAAAGCAAATATTCACAATCATATAAAGAGTCTGCAGATTAAGTATTTTATGAGTAGTGAGGTTTTCGATTATATAATAGGTATTTGTGATTACGACGCACATGTTCATATATACAAACTAGTGAGTATCAAAAAAGATTCATATATTATATTTTCATGAAGAAATAAGGGAATTGCCAATGAATATAATCATGTTAGGTCCGGTATATCCGTATAAAGGAGGTATAGCACATTATACATCCTTGATGGTGCAGGAACTATCCAAAAAACATAATGTCACCATGATATCGTATAAGTTGCAATACCCCAAAATACTATATCCTCGCAATGAACAAAAAGATTACTCAAACAAATCATTCCAAATTGAAGATACTCGGTATTTAATTAACACTTTGAGTCCAGTATCGTGGTTTAAAACGGCAAGCTTTATTAATAAACAAAAACCTGACTTGCTTATTGTGCAGTGGTGGCATCCTTTTTTTGCACTTGCTTACTATATTATGTTGAAGCTTATAAAAAAGCATTGCAAAATAACTTTTGTCTGCCATAATGTTTATCCCCATGAGAAGTTCCCTATGCAAAAAGTCCTGACCCACATGACACTAAGTAAAGGGGATGCGTATATCATACATTCCAAACTAGATGAGCAGAACTTATTGAGTATAAAGCCTAAAGCCAGATATACAAGGACAGTACTTCCCACATTTAGTGCGTTCAACTTGACTAGTATTGGCAGGGAGCAAGCCTGCAGAAGGCTGGGGTTTGCCGTGGAAGAAAAAATACTACTGTTTTTTGGATTTGTACGAGAATATAAAGGGATTAAACATCTGCTCAGTGCCATGCCGAAAATTGTTAAGGCCTTGCCAGACTGTAAACTTCTTATTGTCGGCGATATTCTAGATAGTGAAAAAGACAATTATGCGCAACGCATAGAAAATACGGGGTGCAAGGAAAATATAGTCTTGGTAAGCGACTATGTGTCAGACTGCGAGGTAGAGAATTATTTTTCTGCGAGTGATTTGGTTGTACTACCGTATGAATCAGCCACGCAAAGTGGCATTGTGCAGATTGCATATGGCTTCGGCAAGCCGGTGATAGCTACGGACGTTGGTGGTCTGCCTGAGGTAGTGCGTAACGGTGAGACTGGATACATAGTGCCACCATTTGAGCATAAGGAATTGGCGGACGCGATAATCCGATTCTTTGCAGAGGACAAGGCTGACGAATTCCACGCTGGGATTGAGAGAGATTCATATAGGTTTTCTTGGAAGCACATAGTGGAGGTTGTGGAAGGGTTGTATACGTAGAATTATGATGATTGCATACATAACTGCAGTCGAAATACTCGATGCTCAAAATACACTTTCGACCATTTTTATGTCGCAGTTTATCATGGAAGCGTTCTGTCGATGATCAGCTTTCTACGAGTGGCCCTTATATATGCCCTCAAGCAATTCATATTGGCTTATAGGTTATAGGTTTTCTTGGGAGAGAATGTTTGAATCTGTGGAGGAAGTATGAAAATTGCATTTGTAACAACAAACGAAATACTTGGGCCACAAAATGCAGGTGATGTACATTGTAGCAATCGGAACTTGAATTTACTGAAACAAGCTTTCGGAGAAGAAAATATTTTTGTGTGTGCAATAACTCGTAACAAAGAATACTTATCTAAAAAAGCAAAAAATGTGGTTGGTTGTTTATCTGGTCGCAGTAGAAAACCATATTCAATGAAAAATGGGATTGCTGCGCTTTGTGGAAGGGAATCCTTTGATAAAAAAGCAGAGACAGCCATTTTGAAGAGTATAATAAAATTTTGTTGTGATGCAGTGTTTTTTGACGATTCTCTCATGGGGAATTTGCCTAATCTTTTGCCTAAAGAGATGAAGCAAATCTTGTTTGCTCATAATGTTGAAATTGATAATGTTAAGCGTCGACCTAGGAAGCGTTTACTTAATTTGCTGCTTTTACTTCCTACTAAGATAAGCGAGTCTAAAACGATCGAAAAAGCAGATTTTATCATATCTCTTAACAATCGTGATGCCACTCTGTTGAAAAAGCATTACGGTCGTGATGTGGATTTGATTCTTCCCATAACTTTTGATGATTATTTTGTAGAACCAATAGAGTGCCAGATCTTAGCTACGGAAGAAAAATATGATCAATCGCCGTTGAAACTTCTTTTTTTAAGCACACTTTTTATGGCGACAGAACATGGGATATCATGGTTTGTAAGTAATATAATGCCCCATGTGAATGCGGAACTTATTATTGTTGGCAGAGATTTTGAAAGATTGTCTAATAAGCTAGAACGTGAAAATGTTAAGGTTATAGGAACGGTGAATGAAGTGCCACCATACTACTTCAGCGTAGATGCGGTTGTATCGCCGATATTCTCCGGCGGTGGAATGAAAGTAAAGACTGCCGAAGCTCTTATGTATGGCAAAACTATGTTTGCGACCGACGAAGCTCTTGAAGGATATGAAGTGGAAGGGTTAGAAAATATTTACCGCTGTAATTCTGCACTGGAATTTATAGCATCGATAAACAATTATGCTAACAAGAAACCATATATTCGCTTTGATAGTAATATAAGAAGTCGTTTCTTGGAGAAATACCATACGCCTAAGTATGTGCCAATAATCAAAGAAATGGTAAGGGAATTTAGCACTCCATCAAACTCATAATAATCTGGAAATTATACTTATTAATGATGAGTCACCTGACAGATTTGATCAAATTTATGATGACTATGAGAAAGGACAAGCGCGATTGTATGACCTAAACTCCTCAGAAAAATAAAGATAGAGCATCAAGAATCATCGATTTCCAAGGCATCAGAAATCACTCGTTGTGGTTTCGAGAGCTCAGGGCTGACATTTTTATACTTTCGAGTAAACTTAATTTTATAGATACCCTTAATCATGAGAGAAAATCTGCTTTCTGGTCAATGTTTGCAAACTTCTGAATTACGTTATGTGTCCTGGTTTCCCTTAGACTTAGTCCACAGGCTATAAGTTGTAAATTTTATGAGAAGCACACTGAAAAGAGCAAAGGGGGGCTTCCTTTGATTGGAGTAATAAAGTCTTTTATTAAAACAAACCCGTATACATATAAATATATATTTCGCGGACAACTCAAGTTGACAATGGAGCAAGAAATTAAACTCTTGCCAATGCTGCTAAATGGGAAACATGGTTGTGCTATTGACATAGGGGCAAACCATGGCATTTATACCGAGTATCTAATAAGTAAATGTAAAATGCAAGTACATGCATTTGAACCTCAGCCCCTGTTATGCGAGCAACTGACTCGTGTCTTTAGACACTTTGACGGATATACAATATATAACATGGGTCTTTCATCCCAGGAGTCCGAACTTGTGCTTCACATACCATTCAAAAATGGATTGCGGAGAGATGGGTACGCAACATTTCAAGATATAAAAGAGCCTCATGAGAGCATCCGGGTTCCAGTAAAAACATTAGACAGCTTCAGATTTGAGAATGTTGATTTTATCAAGATTGATGTTGAGGGTTTTGAGTTTGCTGTGTTACAAGGAGCAAGAGAAACCATTATAAAGAACAAGCCTATAATGCTTATAGAAGTTGAGCAAAGGCATTTGAATAGAGCATCACATAGTGAAGTGAAAACCGTAATTGATATAATTAATCATGTTATCGAAGTTGGATATCAATGTTACTGCTATGTTGACAAGAAGTTTGTCTGTGTTGACGAATTGAATCTCAATGAATTACAGAATGTCAAAAACGAACACCCCAAAAACACAAAATATGTCAACAACTTTTTTTTTTCCCAATCTCAATGCAAATTCCTGATCTGTGAGCTGTGGCAAAACATGCTTATCAGCTTACATCGAGCAACTATAAAATAAAATCATCGAATTAAAGTCTACATGAAGCCCTCCAGTCGACGCTTGAGATAAGTCACCTGTATGTGAGGGTTTTACTGATACGTCGAAGCAAAATAAATCCCAATGATATGCGTGCGTATGTTTGTATTGCGCATGCGGATTCTCCAAAACATAAATTTATTGGAGCAGGAACTCGCTCGACTGAAGCATGTTTTAAAGAGAGTGAATCTGAAGTGGCCTTACTAAGTAGGAAGTTAGTAGTTATGACGGATGGTACAAACATATCACTTTTTCATGTTTAATAATGCTGTTAATTACCGTTCTTTTTAGCAATATAGTCGATAAAAAACCATTCTGTAGCACAATCCAGCTACTTCAAGTCTTGAAGTCTATAATAATGGGCGCAACTAGCGCATTTGAGTACACACTCTGTATAGCAGAACGCAGAAGTAGAAACAAGAACTAACTGTGCCATAATACTCAGTGCAAGGGAGGGGTAAGCAATTTGAAGGTGGCCTATGTTTCAACATGCGATATATTTGGGCCGACGAACAACGGTGGGGCACAGTGCTCCCATCGTAATTTATATTTACTCAAACAGGCATTGGGTGAAGAAAATGTCTTTATATGTATCGTGACTAAAAACAGAGAGGATTTATCCAAATTAACTGATAACATGACAGTCTTTTTTTCTAATTGTGACAATAATTTTTACTCCATTATAAATTCATTGTTGTTGAGATTGTCATTTAATAGAAAAGTAGAAACTAGTATATTGAACTATATAGTAAAACTAGGCTGTTCTCATGTATTTATAGAAACTTCTAAATTGGGTAAACTGCAAAAGCGTTTGCCAAAGGAAATCAAGCAGATTATTTTTATGCAAAATATCGAAAAAGATTATATCAAAAATCAGCTGAGCTTGCGACCAGAATTTTTGTTACTTGTATTGCCAACCATTGTAAACGAATCCACAGCTGTCAAAAACGCTGACATTATCATTTCACTCAACAGCCGTGATGCTAACCAGCTAAAAAAATACTACAGACGCAACCCTGATTTGGTTTTACCTATAACATTTGATGATTCATTTACAGTGCCAGGAGTTGAGGTCTGTCGCCCTTCTTCACTTCAACTGTTATTTGTCGGCTCGCTTTTTCCACCTAACGAGTATGGGGTTGTTTGGTTTGCAAAAGAAGTAATGCCGCATATAAATGCTGACTTCACCGTTGTTGGTAAAGATTTTGAGAAAATAGGAAAAAGGCTGAGTAGAAACAATATCAAGATTATTGGAACTGTTGATGATTTAGCTCCATATTACCATTGTGCGGATGCAGTGGTATCACCAATCCTTTTTGGAGATGGCATGAAAGTTAAAACTGCAGAGGCGCTTATGTACGGGAAGCCCATGTTCGCCACAAACGAAGCCTTGGAGGGCTATGAAGTGGAGGGGCAAAAGAATATATTCCGCTGTAATACAGCTCAAGAGTTTATCGAGACTATAAACTCTTATGCCGCAAAATCACCGTATATATCTTTTGACGAAGATATTCGAACTCTGTTTCTAGGAAAATACCATACCCCGTGCTATCTACCTGTGCTGCGAGAGATATTGATTAGTAGCATCGGAATTGGTGATATATGATAGGGAAGTTTTGTGGTGTAAATTATCAAGTTAATGAGAAAATAGCCATGGTTGAATGGGATTTTATACTATAATCTACGATGTGTTTCATCTTAATGTCTATTGTGAAAATGCAACTGTAAGCCTGTGTATTCATTTGAACCTTAACCGAATCTTTGTAATGAGTTAAATCGATATTTGAGGAAACACTCTGGTCTTAAGGTTTAGAAATACTAAGAGCCCCTATAAATACATTAGACTCTTTCTCCTTTTTGACATTCGCTTTTTGAAATCGATGATGTGCAAGGGTTTAAAAGCTAAGCTTTGATAGGAGCCAGAAAGATAATCAGCACAATATACCAATTATGCGCATAGAAATAAAGCAGAGTCATCTTAATAGTGAAAGTATGTCGATACCATGACTCTGAAGTCGGAAAGAATATTACTGAAATGGCCTACAAGCATTATGCACTTATTGACGACGAGTTCATACGCGTTGATGAGCATGAGTTCACCAATATGCAACTTGAAAGCATTTCAGGGACATCGAGATATATCAATAATTTTTCATTTTTTGTTGTTGATAAACGGATTTCAAGCTCAGTTTAATGCAAAAATAATTACTTTACAAAAGAAGGAAGATGGAACACATGAATATACATTCAGTGAGCCGCCCTTTCAGAAGCAGACTTAAGGGCGGGAACCATTACTTGCGATTGCAAGCTTATTCTCAGCTCAAAAGGCTCACGAGAGACCATTTCCCACAAGAACCTCTTAAGAGTGCTTTATCACAGTTTGCATATGCCAGTGCTAAATCATATTTTTTAACAAAATTCCTCAGTGGCAAAGACAAAGCCTTCCGGGATCTTTGTGAATGCTTATCAGACTTGTATACTTATGATGAAGACAATACCATGCTTGACTTTAACGGCGCTGTTGTTCCCAAATCCGCTCTAGTAGATAATATGGGAATATTTGAATATGAATTTTTTGATATAGTTTTCCCCTATCTAGTTAACTCCCCTAAGTTTTGTGATTGTTTTTACAAAGAAGGCCCATATGAGATCGAGCGAGTATGCATTGTTTCTGAAGGGGATGTAATCATTGATTGCGGTGCTAATATGGGTTTTTTTTCAGCGGTTGCAAGCTCAAAGGGTGCAACTGTTTATGCATTTGAACCCTTCGAACACGTCATAGAGAATTATTTATCCAAAATAGCTATTTCCAATCCTAACATTAATATATGTAAACTTGCTTTATCAGACAAAGAGGAAACACTTTCATTTGTTCAAAACTTTGAGCGTATTGATTGCGGGAGACTCTTGAAATCTCCATTTGCCAAGAGTGGCCAAGATATTATCACCGTGCAAGCAATACCACTGGATACATTTGTGGAAAGGAACAATATATCTCAAGTAGATTTTATTAAAGCGGATATTGAAGGTGCGGAAAGATACTTGCTGATGGGCGCTAAGCAGGTATTAGAAGAGTTTTCCCCAAAAATCTCTATATGCACATACCACTTGCCCGATGATCCACAAGTTCTAAGGCAGTTAATACTGGATGCTAATCCAAATTACATTATAGAAGAAAGGTTCAAAAAAATGTACGCGTATGTCCTTTAAAGAAATTATAGAAAGAGTAAACATGACGGACTTTCAGAATAATCTTTGGACCATTTTAGCATCTTCCGCATCATCTGTTTTTTCAGCAGCGATGTTTCTGGTTACTGTGAGAACCGCAGGACTTGCAGCAGGTGGTATATTGAGCTTTGCTGTTTCCATTACAGCACTACTATATGTTTTGGTTCATTTTGGAGTTAGGCCAGTCCAAGCTGTGGATGTTAAGCAGGAGTATTCACTCAACTCTTATCTAGGTTTACGACTTTGTACTGCATTTCTTGCTGTTATGGTAATTCTCAAGTTTGTTCTTGTCGGAAGTTTTGAGGCAGACAGAGTAACTGTGATTCTCTCATTTTTTTTTATTTACTTAATAGACGGTATCGCTGACGTGTTCATGGGTGACTTGCAACAGAATGGAAAAATGCGCATAGCGGGTCGCATGCGCACATGTGCTTTTATATTGAGTCTGATTACCTTTTCCTTTGTTACATTTATTACAAGCTCACTTATCACGGCTCTTATTGTTACAGATGTTATAGTATTGGTTGTTTATCTTGCGTTTATATGGTTCCACCGCAAGCATTTCAAACGGGTACGTATGAGATTTGATACTTCTGCTGTAAGGGCACTTGCGCTTAATGTATTGCCTTTGCTGATATTATGGCTTGTTGTTTCATATCTGACGAACGCGCAAAAATACTTTCTTGGCTTTTTGTATTCGGATGAAGCTGTTGCAGTGGTTGCAATACTCATGACACCTGTTATAGGATTAAATTTGCTTAGTAGCTCATTCTTTCAAGGTGCAGAGATGACCAAAACAGCACAGATATATGCCAATGGTACAATAAATGACTTATCAAAGCGGGTAAATCATCAACTTCTGGTTGCGGCAGTACTTGGGGCAATATTTTTGTTATGTTCTTTCACATTTGGAATACCACTTTTATCATGGCTTTTTAATGCAGATTTATCACCTTATAGGCGCGAATATGCATTTTTAACATTAAGCGGATTGTCTCTTGTTGTAATTTATATAAGCAACATGTGTATATTATTGTTGCAATTAATAAAAAAACTCTTGGCTGTCATGATGATAATTGCGATTATATTCACACCAGCTATTTGGTTTTTGGTTTCTAGACATGGTATGATTGGGGCAACTTTTTCACATTTTGTTATTCAGACAGCTTATTCCTTTGCGTCTTTTATCATATACCGAACTGCAGCAAATAATATAAGAAAGGGTCTTGAAAGGTAATGTTTAAAAACTCAAATGCTCTCTTATCAAAGCTGAATCAAACTTATAAATGGCAGATTTTAATATTTTTCACTGTGCTTATCTCGATTGGAGTCGTTAAGTTTTTCATACCAGGTCTGGTGCCTTTCGGCCCTGATGAAGTTGGCACAATAGCCGGAGCCGCTTTTTTTGCAGGCTTGGATTGGGGCAGTGTAATATCACTCACTGGGTATTATGGGTTTGGATTCACAATATTCTTATTCCCAGTTTTTTTATTTGACCTCTCTCCTTATATAATCCTCGTTATTATGCGGTTTGCTAACACTGTGTTAACTGCCTTCGGTGGTATTATTGTATATAGAATAATGACAGACATATTCGGTGTTGAAGACAAGAAGTTGGTCGTCGTAGTTTCAATAGCAACTGCATGTTTTGGCTACAATGCTATTCTTACCAACGCGGTTGTAAATGACACTGCATTAATATTTCTGAATTGGATAGTCTTGTACATACTGCTTTTGATGGTAAATAGAATAGAGCTGAGAAAACGCAATACTATTCAGTCCCTGTATTTAAGCTTCGTGATGTGTTATGGTTTTTTGATTCATACCAGAATCATTATAATATGGGGTGGCGTATTTGTTTTTTTGATATGCTATTTTATAATGAGCAGAAAAATACTTGTAGATATAAAAGTATTCCTGACGTCATTTTTATTATTGTTTTTTTTGAGCCATTCCTTGACAAGACATGTACAAGATGTGCTTTGGATGGCGAATGACAGAGCCATAGTGAATTCTGTTGAGTTTCTGGGGTATATGTTTTCGCCTAGCACTTTTCTTAATCTTTTAAGCATAGGCGGTTTAATTGCGTTTACTAGAATGATTGTAGGTGAACTTCACAGTACTTTTGTTCAAACAGGCGGGATTGCTCCTTTACTTTTTGTTTCTTTAGCATTTTGTATAATATGCTTAGTACGGAAAAAAACACGGGCACAGTCAAAAACATTTATCGAGGAAAATAAGTACTTATTTTTGGCAGCAATTTACACAATATCACAGATAGCCGCAATGATCTTCTTAACAGCTCTTAGTCAAATACTCAACATACACATTAACGCAGATGTCAGGTGGCTTATTTATACAAGGTATTGGAGTGTGGTTGCAGCACCGACTATTGTTTTGTCAACGATTTTATTGCATAATGCAAAAAAAGAACTTACTAATAAGTTGATAAAAGTATCGGCTATTACAATTGTTGTTATTAACATTTTATTTGCATACCTTGTGGCGCCGCTGTTTAATGGTGTTGACATTGTGCAAGCTATTCATTATTTCTCTTTCTTTGCGGGCATGGCGCTGGGTAATGTGGTTAGGCCCATTCATTTTTTCATAGTTACAATATTCTCAGGCGCAGTTACGCTGATTATTTATTCATGTGCAAAAAAGCGAAAACTTGTGCCGATATCTGTTGTTTTCGTGGCATACTCATTGTATAGTTTCTACTACTTTACTGTTGGATTCCACATCCCACAATCGCAAGACTTAACTGTAGAGCGTCATGTTGTTGATTTGTTTAATGATGCCGATATCTCACCCATAGAATATCCGACTATACATGCAGGATTCGACGGATGGACTCTCCAATTTCTAGGCCTCCAGTTTTATCTCTATCGCCACAGCGTAGTCCCCATTGAGCAACATGTCTATTTCCCGTTTACTAACCCAGCCCAAATCCCTATATACCTTTCAAACAGTGTGGATTTAGACTCTGTCAGTTTCAATATGTTTTTTGGCAGTGATCATAAGAAAGTAGATTTTGGCGTGAATGATGAAGACGTTCCAATCGGAGCTAACCGCCATGTTCTTATTAATGCGGATGAAACAGATTTGCTCACAAGGATAGAGGCTGTCGGCTACGGTCTATCTACTTTTGATACATTGGCCTTCAGCCCCATCAACAGGCTGCATTTTTATCGGGCAAATAGGAGAATGATCTCATGGCGAATGGAAGACCATATGAGAATGATCTCCTGGCAAATGGAAGACCAGCTATTTGATACACAACCATTTTTAGCGCCAGGTGACATCCAATTCGGTCCTTATGTACATTTGCCCGCAGGCCGGTATGATGTCATAATTACAGGACACGGCTTGTTCGGTGCAAGTTTTTCGGCAACTCATTCAGTTGGAGAATCCATAGAAATATATGATTTCTTTAAAACTGATAACATGGTTACATATTCATTTACACTTGAGAATAGCAAAGAAAATATTGAGTTTATAGCCGCTAACAACAGCTCTAATATTGTGGGGATTGAAAATATTCAGTTGCGCATAACCCAAAGACTCCCCTCGAATCGAGTTGACTTCGAAGAGCCTATTCGTTTTAATGCAAGGAACCGGAATTATTATAAGTTTTATATGAGCGGATTGTCCGAACAAGAGAGAAGAGGTGTTTGGTCGTCTGGACACAAAACTGAGTTCATGTTCCATATTCCTGATGTAATCGATGATCTTGTATTTTCATTCACTGCAGAACCATTGGGACTGCAACTGATAGAATTGGAAGCAAATGGCACGAGTTTGGGATTCCTGGAAATTACACAACTGGGTACATATGAGGTCTTGATACCTGCTTCACTCATCACTGAAAATAGGCTTCACCTTGCATTTATACTTCCCACAGCTATAACACCAAGAGAACTGGACATTAACGAGGATGAACGTGTTTTGGCATTATTCTTTGAGGAAATGATGTTTGTTGAAAACCCGAAATAGGACATATGGCGACTCAGTGCAACTTAGTACTCTTGCTTGATATTGCTAAGGATGCTCCATACTCCAAGCAAAATAATGAAGTCTTAGTAATTCGAAACAATAAATAATTTCGTCAACTTTAGAATCGATTTTTTGAATTTCATCTTTCTCAATAACAGTACTGACACTTTTTCAGGCAGTTAGGCACTTCTTTCATTCCTAATTGTGCCGACACCGTCGGTCATGGAGGTTTGTATGAAGAACAATCGGAACTTCTCGTGATAGTATTATAGTATTGACCCCCTATGCTAAAGAAAAAAGAAAAGGTGGCATGGTTCAGAACACCTTGTGTCTTTGACCACGCTTGCGACACTTTTGCTAATAAACTAATAAACTAGAAAATTTTGTGGTAATATCGGGATGTATAGTCTGCAACGGCAGTACATATTGCAAAATATCATTAAGAAGGGTGAAGGTTATAGTGCCAAACGAACATCTTTCAATTGTCGTTCCGGTATACAAAGAAGAGAATAATATAGAGCCTTTTTTAGCCCGAACAGAGAATGTATTGAATGGATTGGGGATTGCTTATGAGATAATTTTTTGCTTAGATCCTTCCCCCGATAAAACTTATGAGGTTATAGTTAACCATATAGATAGAAATAGTAATATAAAGCTTATCCAATATAGCCGGAGGTTCGGTCAGCCTGCTGCTACGATGGCAGGTATTCTAAACTGTAAAGGAAATATTTGTGTTGTAATCGACGTGGATTTGCAAGACCCTCCTGAACTGATTCCTGAGCTTGTTCAAAAATGGAGAGAAGGATACAACGTAGTTTACGCCAAAAGACGTACCAGGGAAGGTGAAACCTTTGTGAAAAAAGTAGTTTCTTATGCTGGCTACAAGGTTATCAACACATTGACCGATATTAAGATCCCTACCAATACTGGCGATTTTCGCCTTATTGATCGTGTCATCATTAAAGAACTACGAAAACTTAATGAAACTCATGGATTTTTGAGGGGATTAGTTGCGTTTGTGGGTTATAAACAAACGTATGTTGAATATGACAGAGATAAGCGTTATTCGGGCAAGGGAAATTACAATAGGTTCTTTGGCTCTTTGAAAATTGGGTTTAACGGGCTCGTTTGTTATTCGGCAAAACCTCTGCAGCTAATGTCTACGATTGGGTTTATGATGGCGGTTTTAGGTTTTTTTATGGCTGTGTTTTATTTTTTACAGAGAATAATGTTTCCTGAAGTCATTACACCAGGGCTTTCTTCAACCATTATTTTTATCACTGTATTTGCTGGGATTCAATTGCTATCAATGGGTCTTTTAGGAGAATATGTGGCGCGGATTTATGATGAGGTTAAGGGAAGACCTATGTACATTATATCCGAATATATCAATAAGAAAGCAAACGACTTACATGAAGTGGAATGAACCAGAGACGCGTAATGAGGTTGTGAAATTCGGCAAATTTTTGTTGGTTGGTGGAACTGTTTTTGTCGTCTATACTTGCCTAGCATGGGTTTTAGTGCGACAGTTTTTGATTGAAGATGTTTTTGCGATATCTTTTGCTTATGTAATTGCTGCGCTAGTACATTTTCTGCTTAATAACTTTGTCACCTTCGGATCCTCAAAAGTTGGGTATAAACGGAGAGTTATTGGCTATCTGTTGGTAGTTGGATGTAATTATCTTATTATGACGTTTTTAGGAATTGTTGTTTTGAGATACTTAATAGACAATATTGTTATTTCTACAATCATTGCGACGATAGCCACGACATTATTTGGATTTTTCGTACTAAACAAAATAGTATTCAAGGGCAACGAGGTGAAGGAATGAAAGCGTTTATTACAGGTGGTGCTGGGTTTATCGGAAGTAATTTGGCTGACAGACTGGCTTCTGACGCATCCAATCAAGTAACGATATTCGATAATTTTTCAACAGGTTTTGATGAGTTTTTGCTCGGGCTTCGTAACAGCGAAAATGTAGAAATTGTTAAGGGAGATCTGCTGGACGAGTGCTTGGTAAGGAAATCTATGAAGGGACACGATTTTGTATTTCATTTAGCAGCCAATGCCGATGTGCGCTTTGGTTTGGATCATCCACGAAAAGACCTGGAACAAAACACGATAGCCACATTTAACGTGCTAGAATCTATGAGAGAACATGGTATAAAGAACATTGCTTTTTCCTCTACAAGTTCGGTTTACGGAGAGGCGCAGAGAATACCTACACCGGAAGACTGCCCATTTCCTATACAAACATCTTTATATGCTTCTTCCAAACTAGCTGGAGAGAACCTGATTTCTTCCTATTGTGAAGGCTTTGGTTTTATCGGGTATATTTTCCGTTTTGTATCAATACTGGGAGAACGGTATACACATGGGCATGTTTTTGATTTTTATCGTAAGTTGATGGAGAATCCAAATGAATTATATGTCCTAGGAAATGGAAGTCAACGAAAGTCATATCTTTATATTCAGGATTGTATTAACGCTATTCTTACAGTAATCCAAAAAACGCAAGAAAAGGTGAATGTGTACAACTTGGGAACGGATGAATACTGTGACGTAAACCAATCTATCGGTTGGATTTGTGAGTATCTTGGATTGAAGCCAAAGCTGGTTTACTCTGGAGGCGATAGAGGTTGGATAGGTGACAATCCTTTCATTTTCCTTGATTGCTCCAAACTAAAAGGATTGGGGTGGAAGGCAGAGCTTTCTATCGAAGAATCTGTAATTAAAACCGTTCAATATATTGAAAAAAACAAGTGGATATTCGAAAGAAGATAGTTTAAAAGGACAAGTTTATGAACAGATTAGAGCATAGTTCTGCAGAGACAGTAGTGCGAAAAATTGAGGATCATAACGGATTGCCTCCGGGTGCGTTGTTATATAAAGGCATAGATGCTAGTAAGGAGCGAAGACCATTCTATGCATTTAATCAAGACAGTAATATTTTTTCAGAGGAAAATTGGAGCGATTTATTAGAAGACATGCACGATGAATCAAAGGAAGGCACGCACCCAATTGATTTCTATGAAAGAAAAATGGTTTTTGATCAAGTGGGTAACTTCTTGAAAACAAGTAAACATCCAGTTATCTGCGATTTTGGGTGTTCGACAGGGTATATGCTGAAAGAAATTAAAAAGCAAAACCCCGACTCTATATTGCTGGGCGTGGATATCATTGAAAGCGGATTATTAAAGTTAAGTCGCTCTAATTCAAATATAATGCTTTTTAAATTTGATATTACCGATATCCCATTTCCAAATGAGTTGCTGGATGTAGTAACTTGCTTGAATGTATTAGAACATATTACTGATGATGAGACTGTGTTGCGCGAGTTTTACAGAATTATACAACCGGGCGGGGTATGTTGTCTAGTTGTACCATATGGCAAGAATTTATATAACTACTATGATGCTGCCTGTAAGCATGTCAGAAGATACGGCAAAAACGAGTTGATAACAAAGTGTAAAGACGCGGGGTTTACGCTTTTATACAATAACTTTTTGGCGGCATTGCTTTATCCGGCATTTTATTTTAAAAAAATGATTGGTAAAAGGATAGGAATGCAAGAGGAAGAACATGAGATAAAAATGAAAAACGATATAAAACTAACAAGAGAAAACACCATGTCCAAGAGTTTCTTTGCCATTGACTATAAGCTTTCCTGTTTGTGCAAGATGCCTTTCGGCATTAGAGAGATAGTATTATTGCAAAAAAACTAGTGAACCTAGTGAGAAAAGCGGGACAACAATACTACCGAAAATATAATAGAAAGATGTTGTTTTTAATGGAAAACAAAGTGTTTTTTGATCAGTTTGAAAATTACTCGGAAATGGTTGAAATAAAGCAGGGTGCTTTATATAAAAATACTCAAAGTATTTCAACTTTCAAGTAAAGAATTTGGATTCTTGTTGGGAAAGGCGCTGCAACCGGACAGTTTTGCGCTTAATCAAGATATTATTGACCCAGGAAAAAGCATTATCATATTTAAAAGAAAGGTTCCTGCGTGGCTTGCACCTATGAAGGTTAATATTTTCGAAGTTACTAAATTATAAGAATGGGTGAACTTATGAACATTGCTATAATTGGTTGCGGGCTAATAGGGGAAAAAAGGCTAGGTGCACTAAAAAAACATAAGCTTTTATATGCTATAGATCCGAAAATAACCCGGGCCGAGCGCCTTTGCATCCAAAAAGGTGAAGGAAAAGCTGTTGCAGCGTGGGAAGATATTGTTGCGAATAAATCTTTGGATCTTGTGGTAATTGCTACAACAAACAATTTGTTGGCACCTATAGCGGCTGCGTTCTTACGAGAAAACAAGCAAATTTTGGTAGAAAAACCTGCAGGGAGAAGCCCTGAAGATATACAGCAAGTCTTGGAGGCTCAAAAAACTTCGTCGGCTTTTGCACTGGTTGGTTTTAACCATCGGTTCCACCCGTCATTTTTGAAGGCTAAGCAGATTGTGCAGTCAGGACAGCTTGGCGAACTTATGTTCATTCGTGGACGATATGGCCATGGTGGGCGCCTTGGATACGAGAAGGAATGGCGTTTTGACAAAGATCTGGCAGGTGGAGGCGAGCTTTTAGATCAGGGAGTACACTTGATAGACCTCGCACGCTGGATAATTGGTGAGGAATTTACAAAAGTCAGCGGACATGCAGATCGTTATTTCTGGGAGTCGGAGCTGGAAGACAATGGCTTTATAGATTTACAAACCGATACAGGTAAATCCGCGTGGCTCCAAGTAAGCGCAACTGAATGGAAGAACATGTTTTGTATGGAGATATACGGCAAGCATGGCAAACTGCAAATAGACGGACTTGGAGGAAGCTATGGGCTTGAGCGACTGTCTTATTACAAAATGCTACCCGAAATGGGACCTCCGGAAACAACTATTTGGGAGTATCCGTTCTCGGATAAGTCATGGGAAAAAGAGTGCAATTACTTTGTGAATTGTATAGAAAACGGGACACCACCGGATGGAGACCTTAGCGACGCGGCTAGCGCGCTTGAGATTGTGCACTCAATATACAGGAGGAGCAGGCAATGATTATTACAAGAAGCCCCTTAAGAATTTCTTTAGGTGGTGGCGGTACGGATTTGCCGTCTTACTACGAGAAACACTCGGGTTTTTTGATCGCGGCTGCAATAGATAAATATGTGTACATAACAATTCATAAAACATTTGTGAAGGAACTGTTGATTAAATATTCCAAGCTTGAAAAAGTAGATCATGTAGGTAATATAGAGCATCCAATTATCAGAGAATGCTTGCGAGAACTTGAAATGCCAGGGAGCTACATCGAAATCGCTAGTCTTGCCGACATACCTTCTGGCACGGGGTTGGGTTCGTCGGGAAGTTTTACTACAGCGCTGCTAAAGGCACTGCATACGCATAACAATCACATTGTCTCCACAAGATTTCTTGCTGAGCAAGCTTGTGAAATAGAACTGGAGCGGCTTAGAGAGCCCATTGGGAAACAAGATCAATACATAGCTTCTTTTGGGGGAATAACGACATTCGAGTTTTTGCCGGATGGCAGGGTCGAAGTTGCACCCGTTAAATTACCGAAGGAGACACAATATAACTTGGAAGATAATTTGGTGTTGTTCTTCACTGGTTATTCAAGGTCTGCGTCGTCAATACTGAAGGAGCAAGACGACAAGAGCAAGCAGGATAACGATGAAATATCAAACAATCTACACTTTGTTAAGGAACTTGGGAAACGAAGTCTTGATGCTCTTGAATCTGGTAATTTAACAGAGTTTGGCGAACTCATGAACGTCCACTGGGAGCACAAGAAAAAGCGGTCAGGCAATATGTCGAACAGTAAGATTGACGAATGGTATGAGCTCGCTATTAAGAACGGTGCCGTGGGTGGTAAGTTGATTGGGGCCGGTGGAGGTGGTTTTCTTATGTTTTATACTGAAAACAAAATGAAGCTGCGTCACACGCTGATGGATGCTGGGCTTGAAGAGGTGCGTTTTAGATTTGATTTTGAAGGCACAAAGGTGGTAGTACAGTAATGATGCCCGTAGTGATTCTAGCTGGAGGTTTGGCTACGCGAATGCGGCCAATAACCGTAAAGATTCCGAAGTCTTTGATTGATGTTGCAGGGAGGCCGTTTATATACCATCAGCTAAGTCTTCTTAGACAGAAAGGTGTCACAAAAGTAATTCTTTGCGTTGGATACTTGGGAAAAATGATTGAAGATTATGTGGGAGATGGCCGCCGATATGACTTGGAAGTAGTATACTCCTACGATAGTGATAAATTGTTGGGTACAGGAGGTGCAGTCAAAAAGGCTGAAAGATATTTGGGTGATTCATTCTTTGTCCTATATGGAGATTCGTACCTGGATGTTGATTATGAAGAGATTGAGGAAACTTACCACAATTCCAGTATTGAGGGGCTCATGACTATATTTAAAAACGAGAACAAATGGGACACTAGCAATGTGGTTTACGAAAATAATGAAATAATTAGGTATAGCAAGAAAAACATATCGAGTGACATGAGATACATTGACTATGGGCTTGGTATATTGAGCAAGGAGATTTTAAGAGAATGTGAAAATGACGTGCCTTTCGACATAGCAGATGTCTACGAAAAGTTAGCCGAGGAGCATCAATTGATGGGTTATGAGGTCTTTGAAAGATTTTACGAAATTGGGTCGGAAGAAGGATTGGGTGAATTGAGCCAGAAGATCTGCGGATTAAAAAATGTGGAGAGTAGGCTCTAATGAATCGAGCAGTTTTTTTGGATCGTGATGGAGTAATTAATCCATTGGTTTACAACCCAGCCACTACCGAATACGAGTCTCCACACTGCCCTGAAGATTTCAGCATTTACACATATGTCTTGAAATCCCTCAAAATCTTTAAAGAACACGGATTCAAACTTATTGTTGTGTCAAATCAGCCAAGTTACGCCAAGGGCAAGACTACATTGGAGAATATACAGGCTATCGAAGGTTTGCTTTCAACTTTTTCAGAAGAAAATGGCAGACTCATCGATGCATTCTATTACTGTTATCACCACCCTGACGGGATTGTGCCTGAATACTCAGGTTTTTGCCAATGCCGCAAACCCGGCAGTCTGTTTTTGGAGCAGGCGATCGACCGTTTTACACTTAACAAGTCTAGTTGCTGCTTTGTGGGAGATCAGGATACAGACATACAATGTGGGAAAGCTATGGGAATTTACACAATTAAGATTAATAACCGTCATTCGGCAGGAAAGAGTGGAGTACAGACTCCAGATGAATTTGCTGAGGATTTGTTCGACGCTACATCAAAAATAGTAGCCATTATTAATAATAGGGGGAAATTCTAATGGATTACAGAGCTTACATAGAGCAATATCTACAGGAAACAATCGAGATTTCGAAGACGATTAACAGAGATCCGATTGTGAAAGCCATTGAAATACTCAAACCTTTGCAGAATGGTAGCGGCAGATTGTTTATACTTGGAGTTGGAGGAAGCGCGGCAAGCGCGTCACATGCGGTCAATGACTTCAGAAAGCTTGCGGGAATCGAAACATACGCACCAACGGATAATGTGTCCGAGATTACGGCAAGGACAAACGACGAGGGATGGAGTACTACTTTTTACAAGTGGCTTGAAACTTCGAAGATAAGTGGAAACGATGTTTTATTAGTATTGTCAGTTGGCGGAGGCTCCGAAAACACTTCTTTAAACATTAAAGAAGCTGTAGACTTGGCGTTATCACGTAAAACGAAGATTGTAGCATTGGTCTCAAGAGATGGAGGCTACTCCGGCAAGTCTGCCGATGCTTTTGTGCATGTGCCTGTTGTCGCAGATGAGCGAATTACACCTCATGCTGAGGGCTGGCATGGAGTTTTATGGCATTTGATTGTTAATGCAATTGCGACAAAATAAATAATTAATTGGAGAAGTGCAAAATGACAAGAGATGATTTTAAAATAAAGATTTTCGCCGATGGTGCTGATGTAAATGGTATGAAGGAAATGTATAACGCAGGATACGTAAGCGGGTTTACAACCAATCCCTCACTTATGAAAAAGGCCGGGATAAAGGATTACGAGGCGTTTGCACTCCAAATTGTGAGCGAAATAACTGATTTACCACTTTCTTTTGAAGTATTTTCTGATGATTTAGAGACGATGGAGAAGGAAGCCAGGAAGATTGGTAGCTGGGCAAAAAACGTTTATGTAAAGATCCCCGTCACAAACACCAAGGGCGAGTCCACAACTAGTTTGATCAAGAAGCTTTCAGCAGAGGGATTGAAGCTAAACATTACAGCGATCCTGACGCTGGATCAAGTCGAACAAGTTGTTGGCGCGTTGTCCCCGGGCGTAGGCGCGTATGTTTCTGTTTTTGCGGGCAGAATTGCTGATACGGGCATTGACCCAATGCCTATAATGAGGCAAGCCACACAAATATGCCGTCGAATCGATGGTGTCTTAAGCCTTTGGGCTAGCACTCGGGAAGTGCTTAATATCTTTCAGGCACAGGAATGCGGCGTTGACATCATCACAGTAACTAACGATGTACTGAAGAAGTTGCCGATGGTAGGGAAAGACCTGACCAAGCTTTCGCTTGAAACAGTACATATGTTTTATAATGATGCGCAGAGCTTGGGATATAAAATAGCATAGTTACAAAAGTTGCTTAGTACCCCCGTATAACCACTTGCAAATACCTTATCCGATATATGTTCGATCGTAAATGACGATGCCTGTATTGTCCTGCCATTTACACGCATTTTCGGGAAGATGTAGGCATCGTCACCTACAAGCCAAGAGGTAGTCACACTTAATGATCCAGTAACGAACTTCTGTGGAGCTGTACTTAGAAGGGATGATTTTCACTAATGAAAGTTTGTGTTTTTGGGCTATGGCATTTAGGCTGTGTGACGGCTGCGTGCTTAGCTGAATTAGGTATAGAAGTTGTTGGATTAGATTTTGATGAAAAAACTGTCTCGAAGTTAAAAAAATCTATCGCTCCAATTTTTGAACCCGGCTTAAATGAGCTAATTAGCAAAAATTTAAACATTAACTTGACGTTTACTACTGACTTAACTTCAGCATTAAAGGATGCTGACTATCTTTGGATAACATTTGATACACCAGTAGATGACCAAGACAATGCGGATGTCAGCTATATACTTGATTCTACAGAAAAAGTATTCGAATGTTTTAACACGAATATAAAAATTATTATTTCATCACAAGTCCCTGTAGGATCAACACGTAGATTGATAGATAGTTACAATGAGTCGGTTAACAAAAGAAATGTAAAATTTTGCTACTCACCTGAAAATTTGAGGTTGGGCAAAGCGATCGACATATTTCTACAACCAGACAGAATCGTTATAGGTTCTGAACTGAATGATAGAGATGAATACGAGAAGCTATTCTCAAAGATTAGTAAAGATTTGGTATGGATGAGTATTGAGTCAGCAGAAGTAACAAAGCATGCAATCAACGCTTTTTTAGCAACTTCAGCGACATTTGCCAATGAAATAGCAACAATTTGCGAGCATGTCAGTGCAGATGCAAAAGAAGTCGAGATAGGTTTAAAGACTGAACAAAGAATAGGCGTTAGGGCTTATGTTGCTCCAGGGAGTGCAATCGCTGGAGGTACATTAAACAGGGATATTGTTTTTTTGAATAAGTTAGCTAGTGAGTTTAACTTTTCGGCATCATTATTGAATGGTGTTAAAGTTAGCAATGACTCACATAAAATGTGGGCGAAATACAAGGCATCTCAGCAATTAGGTGGCGTTCAAGGTAAAAATATAGGTATTCTGGGCCTGACATATAAACCAGGAACAGATACATTAAGACGTTCCTTAGCAATAGAAATATGCAACGAATTGCATAGTGAAGGCGCAACCATAAAGGCGTTTGATCCTTCGATTAAAAAGATAGAAGATACTAATCTAGACTTTATAGAATTAATGGAGAATACTTCTAAAGTGTTTTCCGATGCTGATTGCGTGATATTGTGTACGGAATGGAGTGATTTTAAAAACTGTCTCGACAGGGACAATATAGATACCATGAGTAACCGATTAGTCATTGATTGCAACGGCTTTATGCTCAATACTGCAAAGCGACACACTGAGGATTTGCAATATATAACATTTGGGAGAAAATAACATGAAGTTAAAAAATAAATCAGCCATTATTACCGGGGCTTCACAAGGATTGGGTAAGGAAATTGCAAAACACTTCATTTTAGAAGGTGCTGATATTTCAATATGTTCAAGGAATCAAGATGATTTGGACAAGACCTTAGCTGAACTTGAATTAAACAAAAAAAAAGACCAAAAAATTTATACATATGAAGCTGATGTATCAAATGAATCAGAAGTAGGAGAGTTTGTAGAGTTCAGCGTAAGTAACTTGGGAAAATTAGATGTTTTGGTAAATAACGCTGGAATTTACGGGCCAAAAGGAGATGTAGCTATAGTAGACATTGATGCATGGGTCCAGACCTTTAATATTAATGTTCTAGGTACACTTTTGATGTGTAAGAAAATTATCCCTAAACTTAAAGATAACAAAAAAGGGAAAATAATCAATTTGTCTGGAGGAGGAGCAACTTCACCTCTGCCTGGGTTAAGTGCCTATGCATCAACAAAGGCGGCTGTAGTGCGTCTTACTGAAACTCTTTCATTAGAGCTAAAAGAAGATAATATATATGTTAACGCAATTGCACCCGGAGCCCTAAACACGAGATTGCTTGATGAGGTAATTAATGATGGAAAAGATAAGGTTCCCTCGGCTTTCTACCAAAAAGCTTTAGATCAAAAAGAATCCGGAGGTGTGCCGTTAAGCAAAGGTGCTGAGCTTTGCGTTTATTTGGCTTCCGATGAAAGCGACGGTATTACGGGCAAGCTAATATCTGCGGTATGGGATAATTGGTCAAGCTTACACATGCATTTGAAGGAAATGAAATCGGACGTATATACACTAAGAAGGATTGTTCCTGCAAACTGAGAATAGCTATTAAGTATTAAGGAATTATATTACGGTTAGTGAGTAAGTGAGGGAATGACGGCATGCTCTTTCCAGTTTTTATATTTATCAGTTGTTATGTTCTGCTTTATTTTTGCGGATATTTTATAAAAGTCTTGTTATTAGATGAAAAGCTAAAGAAATTTGATTTGTATATAACGCCATGGATTGGGTTAAGCGTAGTTGTTATAGCATTGACAATACTTAGCCATATGGGCTGGTCTGTTAGTTCAAGTGCGTGGCCATTTTTTGTTATAGTAACTATTTGTAACATAGTCGTATTTGTTAAGAAGAGAGTAATAGTAGTTTTTGAAAAGACCGAGCTACTTACACTGCTTGGTCTTGGGTCTATTATATATATGATTTACATAATTCCTGTTGTGTTAAGCGGTTTCAATTCATTTACGCAGTGGATAATGAACAATGATTTTTTGGCTTATACTGTAATTACTAGATATGTTTTAGAGGAATCTGTGAATCTTGGTATGATTGTTGAGGGTATGCCGAGCTCATGGCTTGCCTATTATTCCGTAACTACCCAAACTAGGAATTTTGTTTTTTTTATAGCGTTCTTTGCTAGGATTTTCAACTTAGAAATCGCAGATATAACATATATCATTACATGGTTTATACTGTTTTTGAATATATCTATTTTTAGAGTATTCTTAAAAATTAGAAGCTTATTGATGCTGGGGATTCTTTCAATACTTTGTTTCAATGGCCTATATAGAAGTCTTGTGTATTGGAGCTTTATTGGGCAATCGACTTCTATAGGAATTGTTGTTCTATTAATTTTCTTAATGAATTACATAGCAGAAAAAAACAAATTTGATTTAAAAATGTCGTTGCTATATGTGCTATTGCTGACATGCTTAGGGTTTGTGTATATCGAAGCATTGGCATATCCGATAATTCCAATAGTTATATTTAGTGTTGCTGTTTTTTATAATAAAAAGTATGATAAAAAAGAATTTTGGAAGAACATAATGAGCATTGGGGCGTTGTATGCAGTATTTAATCTTCAAATTATTCTTAAATTTTTCACTGTATTTTTGAGATTGGATGGTACTGTTGCTGGCTGGCCGATGCCTATAAGCACGCTTTCTACTATAGCAGGATACTTTGAGATGCCTGCACAAATATTTTCAATAAATAATAATAATTATTATTATTATTTAAATCTAATTCTTACGTTGGGTATAAACTTCATATTGATATTTGTGCTTGTTAAGCAGCTAGAAAATGAAGGAAAAAAGTCTTTTTTATCCGTAGTTTTATACAGCTACATAGGGCTATATCTTGTGTTTATATTTATGTACGCCTATTTAAGTGATGATACTTACAAGATTTATAAAGCTGCTGTTTCATTATCTTTTATAGTGATTATTTTTGTAATTAGATACTTGGAGAGCATTGAAGATAAGAAACCGAAGATGCGTAAAATTATTTTAATGACTTTTGGGATTATCTATTTGCTAAATCTGATATCAACCGCAAATATGTTTATAGTTAAGGATGCTTATGCTATAAGTCTTTTTACTAAGGAACACTTTGCTTTGCATACGTTTTCCAATAACGACTTAAGCAGAGATTCTGATTTTATAGTGCATATTCCTCATCAATCTGAATTTATTACCTATTCATTATTATCGGAGTATCTTTTGCCAATTGGTAGGACTTATAATACTTCAGGTAGGGGAATAATATATTTTGATACTACTGTTAAAGAGACTGTCAAAGAAAACGACTACTTTATTACTTTAACTAATGCTCCAGATATTTACAAAATGAATGCTACTTTAGCTTTAAGAAATAGTGTGTACAGTATTTACAGATTTGAAGAAGACAGCATTTATTTATCATCAATGCAGGGGTTATCTCCTTGGGCAATCCCGGTTTTTGGGTATATAGCAGACGAGTATATTGATGTAGCTCGAAATATAGAAGGCTATGATATACAATTTCAATTTGTAACAAACAAGCCACAGCTTAGTGACTTTAACATGCGCATATATAACATAGGAGATCCAGAGCCAGCAAAAATAAACGCATATGTAAATGATAAATTGTCAGAAGTATTTAATAGTGAGGACGGTAATTTTCATATCATACTAGAAAATATCGAGCTTGCCGAAGGTGCAAACACAATACGTTTTGTGCTAGAAGGAGAAAATCAAGATTTATTCGTTACCGGCCTTCGTTTTAAAGAGTTTACACGTAGGGAGAGGTTGCCCGTTCATGTTGAGTACGTAAGACCACTTAGAAGACTTTTGAATAGAGAAATAAACGAACCAATCGGATTTGAGAACATACGTTCTGCTGTTGAAGCAAGCGGATCTGATGCAAGTGGACGAATTAAAATTTCAGTTAAAAATTTATCTGATATTGATTTCTTTTCAAATGGGCTAGCTCCCATATACTTAGGTATCAATCTCTATGATAAAGATATGAATGTTCATATTTGGGATTTTGGAAGGATACCTCTTGGCAGACGCCTAAGACCGCAAGCACAAAGGAGTTTCAATTATTTAATCCCGTTTGAAAGGCTTGAGCCCGGCGAGTATTATTTGTCGTTTAGATTAGTTCAAGAAACTGTGGCGTGGTTTCCTACTGAGGATTTTGAGAGCAATAGATATTTAGTGAGGATATCGGTAGATTAGGGGCGGATAATTGTTTAGTAGTACAGTGTCGATGGAGCCAGATAAATATAGGGTAATCATGTTATTACGGACGTGGGGTTACGGCCAAGCGCGCTCGATCAATACTACACGATAATTCAAATATGATGGCTCAAAGGAAAACCTGGAAGGAGATTTATCACTATGAGGTTGCTGTACATTTCCTGCATACAATCATGGAAGCCCCATCCGTGGCTTGCGTTGTCTGCCACTTTTTTGAGGCGGTCAACAAATTTTATGTATATGGCTTCCCCAGCGCTATTTACTGCCTTGATAACTTGTGCATAAACGCTTTCAGCACTGCTGTAAAACGACTCGTTCATGTCGATGTCCGCACCGAATTCTACACAATTTTCTACGTAATATAGCATGATATCTATATGCAATGTCTTGTCTTTGCTAATCATTTTAAAATCGGTTATAGCTTTTTTGGCTTTGCTTATGGTCGGTCTGCCAAAACCTCGCTTTGGGAAAAATTCGTGTTTGATTTTTTCCTTGTATTGTTCTAGAAGCTCTTCTGCACTTCCTGCTGTAACGAACTTGATCGTAAGGATTTCTTTAGCTTTCGTGCTATTTTTCGCAATATCGGTGACAAGAGAAATCAATTCATCATTGGAAAGTCTCAGAAGTTCACATTTTAGTTGGGTAAGGGTGATGAGTTTGCTTTTTGCCATTTCATCCTAATATATTCAATTTCCATCATAACTGCATGTATTTCTCGCTCTTGTGCAAGATAAATCACATCACAAAACGGTCACCACCTGTAATTAACCCTGATAGTGGTGGTCTGTGATTTTTCTAAATATGCTCATTTCGAGTTATTAAAATAATTTTCACTCAAGTAATCGTAGATTACCTCGACAAATTCACGTGCTTTAACTACAAGATTCTCAACATTTACACGCTCAGGAACATACTCCAAATCATAATCACCAAGATCTCGATATTTAAACAACTCTTCGAGATATAAAGATAATTTAACATCCAGAGTTCCGGATTTTATATACAATCTCCTAAACTCACTATATTTCCATAATGTTTTCTTTGTTCCTATACTCTAAATTCAAAAGCACTCTGATTGATGTATAAACAGCGTAATATGCAGAATGCAATGCATCTCTCAAGAGATTTTCAGTTAGATTCATTTCAGCAGACCTTAGACGCTCAAAAGCAACTTGAATTCTAGCTTGGGCCAATATAATTTGCTGATGTTGCGTCATAGTACACAACTCCCTCCTTCTCAACATTTTTGTAAAATGAATTATAATCAATAATATGGTAAAACCAAGAAATATCCTGGAACACACAAGACACCATAACTAAATATTCAAGTCCTAAATCATTTGTCTCTTTACAGATATGCTCGTACATTTTATTTAAATCAATTGAGTCTACTAGGAACATAACATCGAGATCAGAATAATCTTTATAGTCTCCCCTTGCATACGAACCAAATAGTATAACTTTTTTTAACGCCCCATCAATCTCTGCCTTTATGCTGTCCACCAATTTATCTATTATAAGGTCTATCTCTTCTTTGCTAAGGATCATTAGCTACCTTCTTCCTACAA
>Ga0123355_10001640_pt1 | contig 31192 bp, 30 predicted proteins | sample TergutEmb28metaG_3_FD_89872 | JGI IMG/M metagenome (GOLD analysis project Ga0123355, IMG submission 89872) | Embiratermes neotenicus P1 segment gut microbial communities from Petit-Saut dam, French Guiana - Emb289 P1 | ecosystem: Host-associated > Arthropoda: Insects > Digestive system > Gut ... | reverse complement strand
GGGAGTTTGGAGACTGGGAGAGTTGTGGAGTTGTGGATTGTTTGGATGTGTGGTTGAGGCATGGCTCTTTGTGTATGCTTGCTAAGCCTGAAAATGCCCAAAGAAAGTGCAGGGTTTTTCATAAGGCAAGGAAGCGACGGCGAAGCGCGTCTACAGGTTTTGGTGTTGCCCTTGTACATATCGCAGAGAATAATCAACCGCTCTATGAAAAATCCGCACTATTTATTTCCGCTTTTTTGGAATCGAAATTGGTAGAATTTTTTATATGAAGTGAAAATGAAGCCACCGTTCATGACACGACCCTTGCAAGTTTAGCACAGAAAATTAAATGGGAGCATCGCTCCCCACAAGGAGGAAGAAAAAATGTCAGAAACAACTTCAGGCAGACCATTAAACCATATCGACAAAATGGTTTATGCCCTCGATTACAAGCCGGAAGAACTCTTGGCTTACAGTGGCGAGAAAACAGGAAATCCTAAACCAAAAGAAGGTAGTTTGCACGGCACGACTTACACGGTTATGAAAAGAGAGAAAAGGAATGCTCAAAGAATTGCTGAAACCTTTTCCGTAATGGACGCAATAAAAGATTCTACATATCCCGGTGCATTACTATTAGTAAATGGAAAGCTATTAGATAATACGCCAACGGAATTGGTAACAGACAGAAACCCTATTACCATATCTTGTGATATGCCCGGCATCATCAGTGCAGGAAGTGCTGTAAAAAATCCAACCTATTCAGAAGTTACGTCAGCCACCAATAAAATAATTGAGGGTTGGCTTACTAATGGCAAAGGCTATGACATCAGAGCCAATTTCTCGCTTCAAAAAGAAATGATATACAACGAAACGCAGATGGAAACATCGTTTGGCTTAAACATAAAATATTTGCAAAATGAAATTGGTGTGGATTTCAAACTTGCCAAAGAGGGGAAGAAGCAATATCTTTTGGCACAATGGAGGCAAATTTTTTACACGGTTTCCATGGACAAGCCCAAATACCCATCGGATATGATAGCCGAAAGCGTGGAATGTAGCGAGCTTACAACAAAAGGCGTTAATAACAGCAATCCCCCTGCATATGTTTCAAATGTCAGTTACGGTAGGCTTTTTTACATGAAGTTGGAAACAACATCACAGTCATCATCGGTAGAAGCGGCTTTCAATGCAGCAATTTCTAAAAGCGGCATTACAATATCAACAGAAACTAGAAACAAATACAAAGACATTTATGAAAACACAAGCTTTACCTTCCTTGCATTAGGCGGCGGAACAGACCCATTATCTGGGATGCTAAAGGCTGGTGGTGATTTTGAGAAAGTAAATAAAATTATCGCTGAAAGCTGCAAATTCGCAAAGAGCAACCCCGGTTATCCGTTAATGTACACCGTAAATTTCTTAAAGGATAACTCAATTGCCAAAATCAACATGGCTACGGAGTATGTTGTCACATCTTATGAAACATACAACGAGGGTAAGCTTGAGTACGACCACCAAGGCTGGTACAATGCTGAATTTTATTTTTATTGGGACAGGATAATCGACTTTGACGACAAAGGAAATCCGCGATACAGGCATGAAAGCTGGTCAGGCAATGGAAAAGTCCGGGCACTTGGTGCAAAAGGAATAGTGAACTTGGATGGCAGTTGCAGAAATGTCAGAATAAAAATCCACACCCACACCATCAACAAAGATATTCTAAACACAAGAGCTATGCCATTAGTGCCAAAACGCTATGTCAAGACCACAGGAACGGCTTTTTCTGCACGCTATCACATGACACCCGGCGAATTTGATTAAATTGGATGACCATTAATACCTAAATCGTTGCATGGTGTAGCTTCAAAAAAGCAAATCACAAATCCAAATAAGGAGGAATAACTGTGAAACTTACAATACCAAATATTATACCGCAAAATCTGAGAGGTGAATCCGTAGGGGTGTTTGAGGATTTTACTTTCGAGATTAAGGAAGGCAATAACTCCATCATGACACCGCCTATATATATCAGTCAATTACTTGATGATGGGCGTGATGGCAATGCGCAGGCCAGTTTCATATTAGAATACGAATATCTGCCTGATATTCACGCCATAAAATTATCTTCGGGTAATTATACAGGTGAATATGCTAATAAGGTAGTCATTGGTGCAGATGGCGAAGCCACTGAAATAGTTAGCAAAAACAAATTTGCTAATCTCAACCTTAAAAAGCTGGAATCCCCCCAAATCAGCAAAGTTATTTACGATATATCAACGCAGGTCATTGAAAACGCCAAAGAGCAAGGATTTTTGGTGCTGGAGCGAAATGATATATCGCCGCTATCGGATGACGAGCTTAAAAACTTAATGCTTGTGTATCGCAACGGGTATTGCTTAGAGCTGTTAGACCCGGACACCCAGTATGAATCGACTGACGAAATTGTACCGGTTACATCTGTATTTGGTGGCAATGTGATTATTATAGCAGATAACACCACATTTTATAATGTAATCGGAAGTACAGGCGACCCTTGCCCTAATGGAAGCTGGATTAAATTTTGGGCAGACAACGGCGGCAACCCCAATTGTGGCTGCATTGCGAAAAACACGGTGGGTATAACGTGTAACAATCCTTTATATGGTGGCCATCTGGTGTTCGATCATTCGCAAATGCAACCTGTATACGGCTCGAATAAAGTTGTTTTTATCGCACCGCTATGCAATGCACACAACAACAGTAGCAATAAAAACGAAATGACCGCCAAGTATACGACAATTGGAGTATGGCTTAACAATTACCATAAGTAAAAGGGTGATGCGAGTTTACAAGCGCAGAGCGTTGTATCATTTTATTTGCTCCAAAGAGCTATCTAATTACAAGCCTGTGCAAATTTATTGTGCAGGCTTGTATACTGGCTTTTGCTAAATTTTCACCGAAATTTTTTCTTGCAAGAATTGGCGAAACATGGTATACTTAATTCTGTGAGTAGTTTTTAGTTTTCTGTGTGCGAGTTGGGCGGCAGACCCCTTCTCGCATTTTCCATTTATAGGGAGAATAACGGATTTGTTAATCGGTGAAAGTCCTATGGTAACAGACCGAAAAACCCGAACGAATTTACGGAAGGGACTTGACAAGATGGATATGGCGCAAATAATTAGTCAACAGTCAACAGTCAGCAGTTAACAGAAGCAAAGCTGATAACTCTGCCCTTTTGTCATGTAAAGATTACATATATTTTACTTGCTTTTGTGAGCGGTTGCTCTCCCATTTTTTTCATGCGGAGAGTAACCGCTTTTTGTAATTGCCTAATATTAAAAGGAGTGTGCCTTATGAAATTAAGAAAACAGCTTTTAGCCTTAATGCTTGTCCATGGAGCGGTTACACAACGGACATCCCAACCATAGAATAGGACAAGGCAGAAATGATATTACACTCGTTTCTGCCTGTCTCTATTTCACGCCGATAGTTACGAGGGCGGGTGATGATGTGAGCCAAACCGCAATCAGTAAATGGATGAGAGAAAAAGGTATAGTCTTGGAGGAAAATTTTGTATTCGCCCTTGAAAGACACATAGACCACTATAAAAAAAGCGGTGTTAGTGCCAGCAGTATCTATTCCATGTTGGAAATTAAACATCAATACATGGCAAAATGGCGCACCAATCCAAGTACGCTTACAAAGGGAAATCTGAAATACAAAACAATACTCCGTGCGGCAAATTTATTTGGTCTATCCGAAATTGAAACCGAAGAACTGGCAAACAAAGCTGGTCTATCTATTACACATCTGAACGACCTTGAAACTGCCGAAGTGCAGAAAAATGAAATCTTTGCACGGCATTTCAACGACATAATATCCACCCACAATGGCAAGCTAAAAGATTTGTACGATACTGCAATGGTATCAGAGCGTATGTTTCGCTATTTACGAAATGGGAAGCATATCAAGAAAGAGCCTTTACTTGCTATATTACTTACGCTAACCCAACAAATAGGCACCATTCAGGACTGCTTGAAAACGGCAGGATTTGTACTGTCAAAATCCTTGCCGAATGATACTGTAATCATGTGGACTATCGAAAACGAGCCAAACTATAGCGAAACGAGTTTTGCTTACCACATCAACACAACCCTTGACCAGTTAGGCTTACCGCTATTGATGACGAGGGCAAAAGATTAAACCATGCAAAAGCCGTTTTTCCGCCGTAATGTGCGGATAAATCGACTTTTTATTTTGTGGATGAAATTTTCTCAATTTCCCCCTTGGCAAATGTTGTCCGATGCTATTAACCCGCCAAATAAACCTTTCGCCCCTATAGCTTATTACTAACGCAGGTTCTCATCCATAAGCCGTCGATCGAGCAGGATGCTAATTTTGAAAAAAACCTTGCAAAAGGTGACGTTGTTGTGGTATAATCTATCTTTGTAAAAATATGCACATATCCTGCTCCGGGTGCAATGATGCAATTTGGAACAAACGGGATATGGAGGAGAAACCTAGGAGGTGCCTAATGGGCGTAATTTCAATGAAACAGCTGTTGGAAGCTGGGGTGCATTTTGGCCATCAAACAAGAAGATGGAACCCCAAAATGGCGGAGTATATCTTTGCCGAGAGAAACGGTATTTATATCATCGACTTGCAAAAGACCGTGAAAAAGGTGGACGAGGCGTATCATGCTGTGGCCGACATTTTGAAAGATGGCGGAACCATCCTTTTTGTGGGTACGAAAAAGCAAGCGCAGGAAAGCATTCGCGAAGAGGCGCAGCGTTGCGGCATGTATTATGTTAACGAGCGTTGGCTTGGCGGCATGTTGACCAACTTCAAGACGATACAGTTGCGCATAAAGCGCCTGAAAGAGCTTGAAAAAATGGAAGAAAACGGCACATTTGATAACTTGCCGAAAAAAGAAGTGGCCCAGCTGCTTCACGAAAAATCTAAGCTAGACCGCAACCTTGGCGGCATCAAGGACATGAAGAAAATCCCTGATGTTATCTTTATCGTGGATAGCCGCAAAGAGCATATCGCTATCAAAGAAGCCCGCACGCTGGGCATTCCCATTGTGGCCATCGTTGATACCAATTGTGACCCTGACGAAGTGGATATCGTGATACCCGGCAATGACGATGCCATCCGCGCTGTAAAGCTTATCGCGGGCATCATGGCCGACGCTGCCATCGAAAGCCGTCAAGGCGAAATGGGTGACGAAGAACTGGATGAAAATAGTGGCGGCGAAATTGGTGACGAAGCCGTGGCTCAAGCGGAAGGACAGGAGGTTTAATTATGGCTGCTACACCTGCATTGATTAGAGAATTAAGAGAACTAACCGGAAGTGGTATGAGCGATTGCAAAAAAGCCCTTGAGCAAACCGGTGGCGACATTAAAAAAGCCGTAGAATTTTTGCGCGAAAAGGGCCTTGCGGCTGCTGAGAAAAAATCTGGCCGCATTGCCGCTGAAGGCGTTGTTGGCCTGCAAGTGCTTCCTAATTTTTCCAAGGCTGCAATGGTTGAAGTTAACAGCGAAACCGACTTTGTTGCCAAAAATGCTGACTTTATGACATATGTTGCCGATGTGTGCGAACAAGTGCTTAATAGCACTGTGGTTGACACCGAAGCCTTCTTGCAAGAAAAATGGGCAAAAGGCGATGGCGAAACCGTGCAAGATGCCCTGAAAGGCAAAATTGCTACTATTGGCGAAAATCTTAATATCCGCCGCTTTGTCCGCTTTGAAAAAAGCACGCCTGGTATAATTGCTAGCTATGTGCATGGTGGCGGTAAGATAGGTGCTTTGCTTGAAATTGACTGTGCATCTGATAACGACTTGTTAAAGGAGATGGGTCACAACTTGTGTATGCAAATTGCGGCACTGTTTCCGAAATATCTTGTGGTGGAAGATGTAGACCAAGAATACCTTCAAAACGAAAAGAAAATCTTGGAAGCTGCTGCGAAAAACGACCCAGCAAACGAGAAAAAACCTGCACAAGTTATCGAAAAAATGGTTGAGGGTCGTTTGAACAAGCAAATGAAGGAAATTTGCTTGATGGAACAAGAATATGTTAAAGATACGCAAATGACCGTAAAAGCCTATGTGGACAGCGTTGCCAAAGAAATTGGTGCGGAAATAAAACTGGTGCGCTTTGAATGCTTTGAAAAAGGCGCCGGCATTGAGAAAAAGCAAGAGGACTTTGCGGAAGAAGTTGCAAAGGCCATGCAAGGCTAATTTGCAGCTGGGAGAGGGTTTCATGAAAAAAGTTTCGATAGCCTTGCTGTTGCTCTCCGTTGTTGTTTTTACCTCATCATGCGGAATTGGGTCGCGGTTAGCCGAAGCGATATCAGAAGAACTTGCTACTGTGGCTGTAACACCACTACCAACACCGGCTTCAACACCTACACCCGCTCTTCCGGATGAAAACGTGGCAAATGACGAAGATTTTCGGCGTGTTGGATCAGAGAATTTCGGCTTTATCAGCATACCCAGTTATTGGGCGGATTTTGTTGACATTGGTTCAATAGAAACTGAAACTGATATTGATGCCTACACCGGCATAATCCAATTCTCCGACCGCTCTGGCCAATATATAATAACCATGCAATATTTCTCAACTGATGGACTAGCTATTACCGCTGAGGACTTCATTAATATCATGGGTGCCAATATAGAAGACACAGGCGGCCTGATTTTTGAGGTTATACCAGATGCCCTCTTAAATGGAATAAATGCGCTGGTTATCATGGGATATTTCCGTGATGATGGTACTGTTGTGTTTTCATGGGTGCTTGAGGATACCAGCGAAATGTTGCGGCATATTATGATAGAGGGACCGCTGCTGGGAGAGAATTTTATGGATGTACAAGATTATGTGCAATTGACCTTTTCGTTGTCACATTGATATTAAGCTTGATTGGCCCTCGCTTTTGCGGGGGCCTGTTTGTAAGAAGTATGGAGAGGTGACAAAATGGTAAAAAATTATAATGAAGTGCTATATGCAAACGAACGCATTGATACCGAGCGACTGATTTTGCGGAAGTTTCGCGTAGAGGACGCCGAAGACATACTTGAATACGCAAGTGATGCCGCGACATTGGAATTTCTTTGCTGGGAAGGGCTGTCTACCATAGAAGAGGCACGCGCTACTGTTTTTGACTTCTACTGGGCTCAGCCGGGCATTTGGGCCATAGAGCATAAAGAAAACGGGAAAATGATTGGCTGTATAGACCTTCGATTGATGCACGATGACGACAAGGCCTCATTTGGCTTTGTGTTAAATCGTGCTTTTTGGGGCAAAGGATACATGACGGAAGTTTTGCGCGCTTTTTTGGCATTGTGTTTTGAAAAACTTGAACTAAATCGCGTAGAATCTAATCATTTTGCGGGCAACGAAGGCTCTGGCCGCGTGATGGAAAAAGCGGGGATGAAGCGCGAAGGGTATTTTCCACAGCAGGAAAAGGTGAAAGGCATTTTTCGCGATTGTGTGCGCTACGGCATCATAAAAAGCGATTATTTTCGACAATAAGCAAAGCCCCTCGTTTTTGAGGGGCTTGTATAGCAATTCTACTTGAAAATTGCCTCAGCTCTCACGAACACACTTGGTGCGCTGTCTGTTATTCGTTGTCCATCAAAATTGTAATTTCCCTCATTCTTTCGGGAATATTGATGTTTTGTGGGCATACCTCTACACAAACTCCGCAGGATGTGCAGGCCGAAGCATTGTTGGCCTTTTCAACCTTGCTGTAAGCCATCTTAAATTGATAGGCGGACCTATTTTCTAAAAATTTGTTATACATTTCAAAAATATCAAAAATTGGGATGCCTTCGGGGCAGGTTATGCAATATTTGCAATATGTACATTCAACTTGCGGAATGGCAAGCATTGCTTGTGCCACCTTTTCAGTAAGGGCCAGCTCATCTTTTGTAAGACGCTTATCTTGCGCAATAATGTTAATATTGTCATGCACTTGCTGCATATTTGACATGCCGCTGAGGACATTAACCACCTCTGGGATGTCCGCAACCCAGCGCACCGCCCAAGATGCATGGCTGGCGTCGGGGCTGGCTTGCGTAAGCATAGCACCAATATTTTCAGGCAGGCGTGCCAAAATACCACCGCGCACAGGTTCCATGCAAACAACGGGTTTTCCGTATTCTTTCACAATTTCAAACTGCTCTCTATAACCTCGATGCCAGTCAAAATAATTTATTTGAAGCTGCACAATGTCGATTTCTTCGTGATGCCTTTCCATTATGTTGCACAAATCTTCTGTCGTTCCATGGAAAGAAAAGCCAAATAGCCTAATTTTTCCTTCTTCTTTCATTTTTTTAGCAAATTCATAGCTGCCAAGATTTTCATTCTTGGCATTATTATCGTGATTTAAGGCATGTAACAGATAAATGTCGAAATAATCCACACCACATTTTTCTAGTTGTTCGTTAAAAATGCGCTTAACATCTTCAGAAGTTTCACAGGCCCATATAGGCAGCTTGTCTACCAAAATAAAGGAATCACGCGGATAACGCTTCACAACAGCTTCTTTCATTGCAATTTCGGATGTGCCGCCGTGATATCCGTAGGCCGTGTCAAAATAATTATGGCCGGCCTGCATGTATGCATCCACCATTTTCTTCGTCTCTTCAATGTCAATTTTGTCATCTGCACCTAATGTTGGCAGACGCATAGCGCCAAAACCTAGCTTGGAGATATTGTGCTTTTTGATAAATTCTTGAAAATTACTCATTGGTTGCCCTCCGAATTTTTTTATTTAGTCTTAATTTATCACAATGTACTTGTTAAATCAATAGCCTTTTCCTCAGTTACTTTCCCTGCGTGCATAAAGGGCATTACCCAAGCCGCATCCTATAAGGGAAACAACAAAAATTCCTATAGCTAATGTTGAAGAAATACCTATGTCCATAAATTCTTGCATAAAGGTTGAAGGTATGAAGAAAATCCCAACCCCAATTGGAAACAAAAACTTAAATCCGTTGTTTCTGGAAAATATGATGCTGATGATAAAACAAACCAGCGGCAGAAGGAAGATGTAGTTAAAAAGAAAAACAAGAAGCCCATCAGCGCCGGGAAAGCCAAAAAGAAATGGCAGTAAGAAAAAGGCAAGCACGCAAGTGATATAGTAAGGCCTGCAACTACGCAAATCGTCTAATATTTTTTTCATAGCATTCTCCTTTTGTTAATCCGTTGGTGGGGCTTCCAGCGTTATGCGCCCCATCTTGCCCCCACGAAATTCGTCAATAAAAATTATGGCGGTGCGTTGTATATCAACCTTACCGTCTTTGGTCTTAAAGCCACGTGCTTCGCCAATGCTTGCAAGAATTTCATGAGACTGGCTATCATCGCTAAAATTTATATCATAGCGGGATTTCAGGCCTTCTGGTGCCAAAGACCGTAGCGCATCCACAAGTTGCACTGCCAAGTGCTGTATATCTAAAATATTGTCATTGATAGACCCTATAAACGCAAGATTTCTGCCCACATCGTCTCCGTCAAATTTCGGCCACAAGATGCCCGGTGTGTCCAAAAGTTCAAAATCTGCCGAAATTTTTATCCATTGCTTGCCTCGGGTGACGCCCGGTTTGTCAGCCACCTTAGCCGCCGCCTTGCCCGCATAACGATTTATCATGGTAGATTTACCGACATTTGGTATGCCTACAATCATGGCGCGCATGGGTACAATAAGGCGACCCCGTGCTTTCTGCCGCGCGATTTTTTCGGCCATAAGTGCTCGCGCGGCCTCTGCCACAGTGGCAAGACCCTTGCCTGCGGCAGAATTTGTAAGAGCCACCTGATAACCCAGCCCCTCATAATATCGTTTCCAAGCTGCGTTTTGCGCCTCATTGGCCAAATCTGCTTTGTTCAGCACGGCTATGCGTTTTTTGTGCTTAGCAAGCTCATCAATATCAGGGTTTTTGGAAGAAAGAGGAATTCTGGCATCCAAAAGCTCTATTAAAATATCAACCAGCGCAAGATTCTCCTTCATCATGCGAATGGTTTTTGTCATATGGCCCGGATACCACTGGATTTGGCTCATGATATCACACTCCTCTGCCAAGCGCGGGCAATAAGCATATGCCCTGCTTCTGTGGGATGCACGCCATCATAAAGCCAGTATGTATCAGGGGCTTTTGTGCAGGCGGCATCAAATTCTGTTTGCAAGGGTACGAAGATGGCGTTGTGGGCCGATGCTAAATCTTGCACAATGCGCTGGCGAAGGGCAAGCTCGCTACGCCAAGAGGCATAGTCGCCCAAAGGCAGGCCGCCTTCAAGCACAAAAGGCTCCATCAACACAAGCTTGACGTCCGATAGCCTGTCGCGCGTCTCAGTTAAAAACAAATCATAAACTTTGTGAAACTTCTCAGCTTCAACGCCTTGACCGCGGGAAAATTCATGCCAAACATCGTTTATGCCAATCAGCACAGAAAGGATGCTGGGTTGTAGGTTATAACAATCCTCTTTTGCCCGCGCGTAAAGGTCCACGATGCGATTGCCGGAGATGCCCCTGTTATAAATTGTCAAATCCAATTGGGGATAATCGTGATGAAATTGAGACTTCAAGAGGTTTGCATAGCCACGTCCCGCAGAGGTTGCATCATCGCGGCTGCGGCCACAGTCGGTTATGCTATCGCCTGTAAAAAGTAGCGTGTCGCCTTTTGTAAACATAAAATCACCTTCAAAAAAATGTCTGCATCAATACTATTATACCAATACATAATAGATAAAGCAAGTTCTCAGGAGAGGGGATTTTATTTTGCGAAGAGTTGGAATTTATGCAATTGTGTTTTTGGCTGCGATGATGCTTTTTGGTACCCAAGAAGTTTTTGCTACATCAGTAAACAAAAAAATAATAGTGATTGACGCGGGCCATGGCGGCTGGGACCCTGGCAAAGTAGGCAAAAACGATGTGCTGGAAGCGGATATTAATTTGGCGATAGCAGAAGATTTACAAATTTTGTTGGAAACGGGCGGCGCCATCGTGTTTTTAACGCGGGCTGATGATACAGCCCTGGGAGACACAAAAAATGCGGATTTATCAGCCAGAAGCGCCATGCCAACCGATATGAAAGCAGATATTTTTGTTTCCATACATCAAAATGCCTATCACACAAGCAATGTAAGTGGCGCGCAGACTTTTTATTATGGCAATTCTGAAGAATCAAAACTCTTGGCGGAAGCAGTACAAGCGCGGATGAGGAATTTTTTGGACACGGAAAATCGCAAGGAAGCGAAAGCAAATGAAAACTACTATCTGCTTAAAAAGACTGCAACGCCTGCGATTATTGCAGAGTGCGGCTTTTTAACCAATGATGCGGAAGCTGAAAAGCTGTCACGAGAAGACTATCAGGAAAAAGTGGCCTGGGCTATATATATTGGAATTTTAGATTATTTTGCGCAAAAATACTAATATCCCTCGATTAACGAGGGATATTAGTATATAACAGAACTATTTATAACGATATTTAAATTTCAAATCGCTGGCAGAAGGCTTGTATGTTGCAGCACTTCCATATCCTCTATATCTTTGGTGTCTCCTGATAACCCTTTTGCGCCGTGCGCTAGAAAACCGCAAAAACCTCAATATCATCAGGCCAAAAACTAATGTGCCGGCAGCGGCGATAGAGACATTTACAATAAGGTTTGTTATGGGAAGATTATCATAATAATCGTTTGCAAAATAATCAATAAAACCTGTGGCCATACAAGGAAAAAGGGCAGACAGTTCTTGCACATTAAGCTGTGGGCCGTTTTGTGCTGCCAAAAGCGGAATTTCTGCCAACACATCGCCTTCATACATAAGCGAAACCCTGCCAACTACAAAATCTCTTGCTACGGGTGCCGCAACCCTGTTGGGCAAAAACACTTCTGTAGTGATATTTTGCACGTTAAAGTCATTTGGCAATGACAATACAACATCGTTTTCAGCATAAACATCAATATTGCCTATAATAAGCACACCTTCGGCACTTCGTTGCACTAGATCTACAGTGCGCGTAAAGTCATGCGCAGAAAATGCAGTGTGGCGCGTAAACTGCCCAAACCCAAAGTCCATCAAGGCTTTTGTGTCATTGTATATCCCGTCTCGGTGCTCTGCGCTTAATATAACAGTTATAAGCTCCATGTCGCCTCTTTCGCCATAAGAGACCAAAGTGTGGCGAGAATTATTTGTGAAGCCCGTCTTGCCGCCTACGATGTCGGGGTTAAAATGCTGACTTGTTGGGAAAAGGGCGCGGTTTGTGTTGTATATGGGATTATATTCTTGTTCATCTTCAATTGGTGGCATCGCAAAACGCTGTGTAGCTATAACCTCGCGAAACTTCTCGTGGCGAAGGGCCTCGCGCATTATCAGTGTTATGTCGTATGCGGTTGTAAAATGGTCTTCTTCCCAAAGCCCATGAGAATTAGTGAAATTAGTATTTGTAGCACCTAACTGATGGGCTCTTATTGTCATCATCCGTGCGAAATTTTCCATGTTTGTGCCCAAAAATTCTGCGATGGCATTGCTTGTATCGTTGGCACTATCCAGCATAATGGCATACAGTGCCTCTTCCACGGTTAGGTATTCGTCAACATACGCAAGGCCGCTATGCCAGGGCATAACGGTGGCGATAGCCTGATGGCTGTGAACTATTGGCGTTGCCATATCGTGTCCACTTTCTAAAAGCAAAAGAGCCGTCATAACCTTCGTTATGCTGGCGGGATAGGCGCGTCCATGCATATTTACTTCATGCAGGACATGGCCGGTATTAGCATCTATAAGTATGGAAAATTCTGACTCTAATGGAAGGGGTTCGTTTTCATTGGCATAAACAGCTTGCGGAAACATAAATAATGCAAATGCTAAAACCAATATTTTTTTTAACTTGTGCAATGTAGCTCTCCTCTCAATCTGCTTCTCTTTAAAATGATTATACAACTTGTCAGCCAAAACCGCAATAGTTTTCGACAGCTTTTACTTGCACTTCCTATAATTTCTGCTATAATGGAAAAAGGATATACCAATCTAAGTTAAAAATCATTGAAAGACTGCGCCGAGAAACGACTTGAAGCGTTGTCGCTTTCGCGGCTTGCTTTCAACGTTTTTAACATAAGATTAGTATGATTAGATTATAAGCACCATTTCAAAATATTAAACCACACGAGGAGGACAAATATGCACGAAATTTCCGTAAGCGGCCAAAGCGGCCAAATTAAAATTGCGAACGAGGTATTGGCCATAGTTGCCGGTACGGCAGCGCTAGAGGTGGAAGGTGTTGTAGCAAACCACTCTATTTATGATGCGTATGGACGCTTTGCCAGGCGCAATTTTTCCCGTGGCGTGAAAATTACGGCCAACGAGGATGCGACGATTGTGGATTTAGCAGTTATTGTAAAGTTTGGGCATCAAATTCCTAAAGTGTCCGAAGAGGTGCAAAAGCGCGTGAAAACGGCACTTGAGACCATGGTAGGCATGGCCATAAAAGAAGTAAATGTGAACATCGTCGGTGTGCATTTTGACAAATCGCCTAAAGCTAAGCTTGTGCCGCGCAAAAGAGGATGAAGCCAAACAGAAAGACTGACAGAAAACATGCCTTTTGCCTGGTTTTTCAGCGCGACTTTGATGCCTTTGAAGATATTTCTGACGCTCTGCACTATTACCTGGAAAATTTTTCCGAAGAGGGTGCAAGCGAACCAGATTTCATATTGGGTGAAGTGTATGGCGTTTATGAAAATTTGGAAGCAATAGACGGCCATATCGCTGAAACATCGTCCGCATGGGACATTTCACGCATCTCTAAAATAGATTTGGCCATAATGCGGTTGGCCGTTTATGAGATTTTGTATGACGACAAAATCCCAGACGGCACATCCATTAACGAAGCAGTGGAGCTTGCGAAGGCTTTTTCTGCTGAAGATGCAGGGAAATTTGTAAACGGCGTTTTGGGTAAAATTGTGAGGAAGCTGAAAGAGGGCGAAAATGCAGATGCAGATGCAGATAAAAGCCTATAGGGTTTCAAAAATTGTTGAATATATGAAGGAACTGCTTGAAGAAGACATTTTCCTTTGCAGCATCTTCATCGAGGGAGAGATTTCTAATTTTAGGCGGCACACATCTGGGCATCTGTATTTTAGCCTAAAAGACGAAGCTGCCTCATTGCGTTGCGTCTTTTTCAAAGGCGATGCCGCGGAACTGCCTTTCGAGCCTAAAGACGGTGATTTTGTCCAAATTTATGGGCGCGTAGCTGTCTACCAAAAAATGGGTGATGTGCAGTTTATCGGCGAATTTATGGAGCCCGTGGGCCGTGGCAAAATTTTTGATAATTTGGAAGCCCTTAAAGCAAAACTGCACGAAGAAGGCATCTTTGACAATAACCGCCCAATTCCGAAATATCCTGATAAAATCGCTATTGTGACGTCACCGACAGGTGCCGCAATTTTTGATATGATAAACACCATACGTCGCAGAAATCCTCTTGTGGACATTATTCTGGTGCCTGCGTTGGTGCAGGGCGACGATGCCCCTGGGGATATTGCCCGCAGCATTGAAATTGCTTGTGCAGAAAGCGGTGCGGACATCCTTATTGTGGGGCGCGGCGGCGGCAGCATTGAGGATTTATGGGCCTTCAACACCGAAATTGTGGCGCGCGCCGTGCATGGGTCTGAAATACCCGTAATTTCAGCGGTGGGCCATGAAATTGATGTGACTATTAGCGATTTTGCGGCGGATTTGCGGGCGGCTACGCCAACGGCGGCGGCAGAATTGGCCACACCGCGTCTTGATGAAATACAGGCCCAACTGGCATATCGCCTGGATGAAATCGACGGTGTTTTTAGCGACTTACTCGATGCACATCGGAATGTGTTAAACAATAGGCTCTATCGTCTTTCGCCTCAACGCCAAATCAGCAAAATCAACATGCAAAGAAGCATATTGACGGCGAAACTGGATGTGCTGGAAAAAGTGTCGCCATTGGCGGTGCTTGCGCGCGGTTTTGCGTTAGTTAAAGATGAAAATGGTAAAATTATAAAGGCTGGCGAAGACTTGGCGGCAGGACAACGCATAGTTATGCAATTTTATGATACAAATAGAGAAGCGGAGATTTTGTAATGGCAAAACTTAATTTTGAAGAAAATATACGGCGGCTGGATGAAATTATCGCGGCCATAGAGGGTGCGGACATGTCCCTTGAGGCATCCCTTGCGCTGTATAAAGAGGGCGTAGCACTGGCTGAGACCTGTAGCAAGACCCTGGATGCGGCAGAAAAAGAGGTTATGGTATTGACAAAAAGCGGCGCGGGCGCGATAGAAATGCGGCCTTTCGCGCGGAAAGGCGGCAATGATGGACTTTGATAAGACTTTACAAGAATATATCGAGGCTATAGACAATAGGCTGGAGCGGCATCTGCTAATTTCTTACCCCGAAATTATCTATAAAGCTGCTTCATACAGCTTATTTTCGGGCGGCAAGCGTATTCGCCCTGTCATTTTGCTGGGCGTATGCGAAATGCTAGGCGGCTGGCGTAAAAATGCCTTGCCCTTTGCCTGCGCCCTGGAAATGATCCACACGTATTCAATGATTCATGATGACTTGCCATCCCTTGACGACGACGATATGCGTCGCGGCAAGCCCACAAACCATATGGTTTATGGCGAGGCAATGGCCCTTTTGGCAGGAGATGCGCTGCTAAATCGCGCATATGAAGTAATGGCGAGATTTTGCGTTGCAAACAATGATGCCCATTTTGTGAAGGCCATGGCAAAAATTGCAGAATATGCCGGTATAGAAGGCATGATAGGCGGGCAGGTTATGGATATTGCCCTTGAGGGTGCCATTGCCGTTCCTGCCGAAATTGAATATGTTTACACAAACAAAACGGCAAAGCTCTTCATGGCGGCCTTTGGCTGTGGCGCACTGGCGGCCGGAAAAGATGACGAAACCGTGAGTGCTATGGAAAAAATTGGCAAACAACTTGGCATTGCTTTCCAAATTAAGGATGATTTGTTGGATATAGAAGGTGGTTCGGCTTTTGGCAAGCCTTTGGGCAGCGACGCAAAAAATAAAAAGTGTACATATGTATCAACTTTTGGTATTGATGGTGCCACACAAAAGTATCACGAACTGTCCGTCACAGCAATTGGTGAGCTAAAGAAGTTGAATAATTCTGAATTTCTGGTGGCTTTGGCGGAAAAACTAGTCGACAGACCAAGGTGATTGAATGCGGCTTTTTGAGGAAATTATACGCAATTATGCCCTTTGGATAGCGCTTTGTGCTTGGCTTGCAGCGCAAGTACTAAAAGTCATCGTAGAGCTTCTGCGCAAGCGAAGGCTGCATTGGGGCCTCTTGACATCCTCGGGCGGTATGCCCAGTTCGCATTCATCCTTTGTGACAGCCGTAACCACGGTTATAGGCCTAACAGAAGGCTTTGATTCGCCAATCTTCGCGCTGGGCGCAATTGTCAGCCTTATTGTGATGTACGACGCGTCAGGAGTGCGCCGTGCCGCCGGAAACCAGGCAAAAGTGATAAACGACTTGCTGGGAAGTATTGAAGACACAGGGATAAAGCTGGACAAAAAGCTTAAAGAAATGTTGGGACATACGCCGATAGAGGTGGCCGCCGGGGCTGTCTTAGGCATTGTTATCGCCTTGATACTATACTAATTGCAGAGGTGTAAATGAAACTATTAGATAAAGTTAATTCGCCTAAAGATTTAAAAAGGCTTAAAATAGAGCAATTACCGCCCCTTGCAGAAGAAATGCGAGCATTTTTGCTGAAAACCTTATCGCAAACGGGTGGCCATTTAGCGCCAAACATGGGCGTGGTTGAACTGGCCATCGCCCTGCATTACTGCTTAAATTCGCCCCAGGATAAGATTGTGTGGGATGTGGGCCACCAATCCTATCCTCACAAAATCTTAACAGGACGTCGAAGTCAATTTGATACTCTTAGGCAATTTGGTGGCCTTAGCGGCTTTATAAAATCCGCTGAAAGTCCGCACGATTCCTTTGACGTAGGGCATAGCTCTACTTCGCTTTCGGCGGCATTAGGCATGGCCATAAGTCGCGATTTGTTGGGAACGCGAAACAAAGTGGTAGCCGTCATCGGTGATGGCTCGCTTACCAGTGGACTTGCTTTGGAAGGCCTTAATAACATCGGCCGTAGCGATACTGACATTGTAGTTTTTCTCAATGACAATCAGATGTCGATCTCCGAAAATGTGGGTGCCCTTTCGCGATATCTCAACGACTTGCGCTCGGCACCTTCATACATATCAGCAAAGCAAGATGTTAGAAAAGTGTTAAAAAACATCCCTTTAGCTGGAAAGTTTACTAAAAATTTCATTGAGAAAACGAAAAATCATTTGAAATATTTATTGCTGCCGGGTGTGTTATTTCAAGAACTTGGTTTCAAATACTATGGCCCTGTTGACGGCCATGATATAGAGCAACTAATTTCCGTTGTGCAAAATGTCAAGGCAATCCGCGGGCCGGTTTTGGTGCATGTGCTTACGAAAAAGGGCAAAGGCTATAGGGCGGCAGAGCGAAAACCCCATAAATTCCACGGAATAGGACCGTTTGATCTTGCAACAGGCCAACCCATTGTCACGAAGCGCGAGGTTACATTTACGGATGTTTTTGCGAAGAGTATCGTTGAGCTAGGGCGACACAACGAAAAAATCGTTGCTATAACAGCTTCTATGCCCGAGGGAACAGGCCTGACGGCCTTTAAAAAAGCTTTTCCGACGCGATTTTTTGACGTAGGCATCGCGGAAAGCCATGCGGTGACTTTTGCGGGTGGCTTAGCGAAAACAGGTATTCGTCCAATTGTTTGTATATACTCTACGTTTCTACAACGAGCCTATGATCAGATACTGCACGATGTATGTATTCAGAATCTACCTGTTGTATTTGCGCTTGATAGGGCTGGCATTGTGGGGGCCGATGGCGAAACGCACCAAGGTATTTTTGATTTAAGCTATCTGGCTCACATGCCCAATATGACGGTGCTTGCGCCAAGAGACGGCGAAGAACTTACGGCTATGCTAAATTGGGCCGCTTCACACAATGGGCCTGTGGCCATACGGTACCCAAAGGCCGTTGCGGACAGCATTTACACCAAGCAACCTACACCAATTGAATATGGCAAATGGGAAACCTTAGAAGAGGGCAAAAAAATTGCGCTGATATCCGTTGGGGCGATGCTGCCTGTGGCCCATGAAATTTGGAAAAAATTTAGAAATGAAGATCTTGCGCCTATGCTGATAAATGCGCGCTTTGTAAAGCCATTTGATGAGAACATGCTGAAAAATCTTCGCAAGTTCAATCATATATTTACATTAGAAGAAAATGTGCGTGATGGAAGCTTTGGTCAGCGACTGAGCTTTGCTCTGCAAGGCAAAAGAGTTTGCTCTCTTGCGATTGGTGACGAGTTTTTGCCAACAGGCACGAGAGAGCAGCTCTTCAAACTTGTAAAATTGGATGCGGACAGTGTTTTTGATGAAATTATGAGGACAACTAATGCTGGAAAAACGCCTTGATATATTGGTTTGTGAACATTTGGGTGTATCGCGCGAATATGCGAAAGAGGTTATATTAACAGGCAAATGTTTCGTAGAGGGCAAAGTGGCCATGAAACCTGGCGTTAAGTTTCCGGCAGATTGTGATATCGAAATTTATGCTGAAAAGCTTCCATATGCATCACGCGGTGGTGTAAAGCTGGCTCATGCTATAGAAAAATTTGGAATTAAACCGGCTGGCCGATACTGCATTGATATTGGTGCTTCAACGGGCGGCTTTACGGATTGTCTGATCCAAAATGGCGCCATGGCTGTAATAGCCCTAGATAATGGCCATAACCAGCTTGCGGGGAAATTGCGAAACAATCCTCGCGTCATTTCAATGGAAGACATTAACATAATGAATGTTGATGCCGCCCAGTTGCCTTTTGTGCCTGATTTTGCCGCTGTTGACCTTTCTTTTATCTCTTTGGTGGGCGTGATACCAAAAGTATCACAATTACTTGCGCCATGTGGACAAGCCGTATTTCTGCTAAAACCCCAGTTTGAATGCGGAGCCAGGGCACTTAACAAAAAAGGCGTTGTGCGAAGTCTTTCTGCACATGTTGCCGCAGTTGACAGGATATTTACTGCAATAGTAAATTGCGATATGCATATAAAAGGCATGGACTTTTCGCCCATCACGGGCCAAAACGGCAATGTAGAATATCTTGTTTTTGCTGAGAAGGGAGATTTATGAAAAAAATAGGCTTTGTGACCAATATTAATAGGGATACCGATATGTCTGTAACACATGATTTAATGGCGTATGTACGCAGTTTGAATTGCGAGACTGTAGAGCTTCCGGACGGCATCCCCAGTGATGTTTATCTTGACTTCATCATTGTTTTAGGTGGCGACGGCACGATGCTACGAGCCGCACGATACGCCGGCTTTCACGATATACCCCTTCTGGGAATTAACTTGGGAAATATTGGCTATCTAACTGATGTTGAAAAGTCACAAGCTAAGAATTCGATACAGAGGGTACTTTCTGATGAATTTAAAATCGAAAAACGAATGATGCTGGAAGTTCAAATGTGCAAAAATGATGCCCACCTTGCTTTAAATGATATTGCCATATATCGTGGCGGATGCTCACGTATGATTGAATGTGAAGTGTTGATAAATGGCGAATATATGGATACTTTTCGCGCCGATGGCCTGATAATTTCAACGCCGACGGGGTCTACCGCTTACAATTTGGCGGCAGGCGGCCCTGTGTTAAAGCCCGATGCGCAAATGGTGGTTATAACGCCTATCAGTCCACAGTCGCTTTCTGCGCGGCCTGCCGTGGTTTCTGGCGATGATGACATCCGCATACGCCTGAAATATTCGCCGCAAATTGACCTCGAACTGGTCGCTATTTCTATTGACGGCGAACGCGTTAAAATCCCTAAAGCAGACGATTTGGTGGGCGGAGAACTTGAAATTTCAATATCCCAGTCCAAACACTTCACTAATATCATCAAAACCACCAGTTTTGGATTTTATGAGATTTTACGAATGAAGCTACATAAAGAATAGTTGGTGACGATATGTTAGAGCATCTAAAAGTATCAAATGTGGCCCTCATTGAGGAAGCTTCCATAGAATTTGCACCCGGCCTAAATATTTTGTCGGGCGAAACTGGTGCCGGAAAGTCTATTTTGATAGACTCTATCAACTTTGTGTTGGGTAGCAGGGTGCCGAAGGATTTTATACGCAGTGGTGCTGAAGTGGCTGCTGTTGAGGTTTTTATGACGGTTGCCCATGAAGTGCTTATAAAACAAATTGTTGACCTTGGTGTGGAGATAGAAGAAGACAGAGCGTTGTTTATTTTTCGTTCGCAAAGTATTAAGGGAAAAAATGTTGTGAAAATCAATGGCAAATCGGTAACAATTGGCATGTTGCGTGAAATTGCTGCACTTTTGCTTGATATTCATGGCCAGCACGAGCATCAGTCGCTGTTAAATCCTGCCAAACATCTACAACTTTTGGATCGTTTTTGCCAAGATGATTTAGAACCGAAAAAGGAGCGACTTGCGGGGTATATTGCCGATTATCGCGCCTTACAAAGAGCCATGGCCGATCTTGCAGGCCATGATGGTCAGGATGACCGTGTGGAAATTTACAAATTCCAGATAGAGGAAATCAAGGCGGCGCAGCTTGATGCGCAGGAAGAGGAAAGGCTAATAGAACGGCGTAAAATATTGACCAGTGCCGAAAAAATTACAAACGCGGCGGGACATGCCGCGGATTTATTGGGCGGCGAGGAAGGCATCCTAGACAATATGGCACGGGTACTGGAACACGCGCAAACCATAGCATCCTTAGACACCAGTAAACAAAATTTAGCAAATAATTTGGACAGTATATATTCTCAGATAGAAGAAATTTCACGTGATTTTATTCGTTATGCTGAATCTTTGGAGCATAATCCCCAAGAATTGGAAGAAATAGAACTGCGTTTAGACCACATATATCGCCTAAAACAAAAATATAGTCGCAATGTTTCGCAAATTATAGAATATTATGACGAAATTTGCAAGAAAATAGATACGATAGAAAATAGCAAAGAAGAATTGTCTCGCCTTGCGCAGAATAAAAAGGCATTAGAGATAGAAATTGGACGTACGTGCATTGAAATGTCAAAAATTAGGAAAGACGCTGCAAAGGTGCTGGAAGTTCAAATTGAAGGCATTTTAAGAGAATTGGGGATGGAAGCTGCGCGTTTCGCCATTGAAATTATAAACCGAGCAGAATTTGGCCCAAATGGTTTTGACAAAGCAGAATTTTTGATATCTGCCAATGTGGGCGAGGTGCCCAAGCCCTTATCCAACATTGCATCTGGCGGCGAAATGTCACGTGTTATGCTGGCCCTAAAGACCGCGCTGGCCAGCTATGACACCATCGAAACCTTTATTTTTGATGAAATTGACGCGGGCATAAGCGGACGCACCGCCCAACAAGTGGCGGAAAAGCTTTCTGTGATAGGCAAGCACCACCAAATATTGTGCATAACACATCTTCCACAAATTGCATCAATGGGCGATGCCAATTTTTTGATTGAGAAAAGCCAAGTAAATGAGCGTACTTTTACATATGTTTATAAATTAGAAGACAACGGAAAAGTTGCAGAAATTGCTCGTCTGATAGGCGGTGCGGCCATCACAGCCACAACGGAAAAGGCCGCGAAAGAAATGATAAAATTGGCACAAATGTCGAAGAAGGCCAATTAGCTTATAAGCTTCCTGAATATCTGAGGATTTATCGGAGAAAATAAAACGAGTAAATTCGCAAACCGTAAAGGAAGTGACTTTCATGCAAAACTCTGTGGCAAACCACAAGAAGTTTTTTTTCATTGCTTTGGTCATACTTATTGTTTCATTTTTCTTCCATATGTTTTTCAATATAAGGGATTATGCCGAATTTCATGCATACCCCTATAACGAAATTTTTTACGAAGATGCCATTACTGTGGCCGCCGATAACCAAGATGATGTTGCCTTGCGCTTTGGCTCCTTGGCATCAAAGCAAGAAACACATCTTGTGCCTGTGGGCATCACTGTTGGTGTACGATTTTATACTGATGGTATCATGGTGTTGGGTACCGATAAGGTTGTGGCACCTTGCGGTGAAGCACACAGCCCCAGCGAAGGCAAGCTTTTACCCGGTGACATCTTGATAAAGGCGGACGGTGCCACCATGTTTAACCATGCCCAGCTGTCCAAGGCAATAGGTTCTGCATCAGGCGACATTGCGTTGGAGATATTGCGTGATGGTGTTGCTCAGAAGGTTGATATAAAGCCCATCATAAGTGGGGATGACGGACATCCTAAAATTGGATGTTGGGTGCGAGATTCCACCCAGGGCATAGGCACTATAACCTACTACGACCCCGCAACAGGTTGTTTTGGTGCCCTTGGTCACGGCATCATGGATGTGGATACCAGGCGGCTGATGGCGGTACGTCATGGTGAGATAATGGAATCTCATATTATTGACATCGTGAAGGGCAAAAAAGGCGAACCCGGCGAACTTATCGGCGAAATTCGCCCCGAAAACATAATAGGCACTATCAGCAAAAATACTTCGTTAGGGCTATACGGCAACATAAATCGTGACTATAACAATCTTCCCACAGCCACTTTTGTCGCTGCGCGCCATGAACAAATTCATCAAGGGCCCGCCAAAATCCTTTCCAATATTGAAGGCGGCGAAATAAAGCATTATGATGTCTACATCGAAAGTGTAAACGAAGATGCGGGGGCTGAAAAGGGTATGGTGGTGCGCATCACCGACCAAGGCCTTATCACACGCACAAACGGCATTGTACAAGGCATGAGCGGCAGCCCGATTGTCCAAGACGACAAAATTGTAGGGGCCATAACCCATGTGTTTGTGCAAAACCCACTTCGTGGATACGGTGTGTTTATTGAAAAAATGATGAATGAAGAAAAATCAGCATAAAAAAAGGGCACTGACCAATATCGGTGCCCTTTTTGTGTTATGCCATATTCCAGAAAACGGCGGTGTTTGCAAGGATGATAAGTGTGAAGAATATCGTGTTTATGAAAGCCGCCAGATATACATTGTTGGTTTTGGTGTATAGTTTGTTGGCATAAACCGCAGCCACGGCCAAACATGGAATGAGCGCGAAGAGAAGAATTGCGTTAAGGGCCATTGTTGGATACCATGCAACACCCGTAGAGAAGAGGGTGCCATATTGTATGGCCAGCCACAGCACAAGGCCGCCGATGTTAAGGATGATGGCTATCAAAATGCCAAGTTTGCGTCCCTGGGTGTTGGCGTTTATAGCGATTGTGTTGAAGAAGTAGAAAATGAAGAAGAAAGGCATATAACGCAGGGCTGCCAGGATATGCTCGCCTGTGAGGCTACGTATGGCCAATGTCCAAATGCGGGCGTCTACTACGAAGATAACCTGCATCAGGAAAACTAGGATGTACAGGATAATGAGGGTGACAACGGCCGTAGCAAGGCTGGCCACGATAACATCACCCTTAGCCACGAGGCCATAATTGCCGGCGTGTGCCCCTAAGAACTTTTTGAAGTCGTAATGCAATAGAACAAGAATTACCGCCGCGATAACGCCGGACATTATGGCCCAATAAGCGATGGTATTTACGGCGGGTGCCATAAAATTCGCGCTAAGGTCTACAACATTGCTTGGATTAGCTGCTATAAGGTGGATTATAACGAAAATTGCAGATGCAATAAGACCGCCTGTGCCGATAATTTTCTTCTTTTCAGAACCTTTTGCGGTTGCGAAGGCCCAAATGCTGAGGATAAGGGCGCCTACTGCTGCGCCTATGGCGAAGTTGCCCAAGATGACAAGCTCGTCAACCCTTCTTTCCATCATCATCGGAACAAGGTACGCGGGAAGAAGCGTGGCTATTGCAAGGGTAATCCAATAAATAACCTTGTGCTTTGGCTTGTCGCCCATTGGCACCGGCTCTTGCTTTTCGGATACCGCCATTTTAAAGAACGGAAGCTTCAACAACGCGCCCGCAAGGGGTATCACCAGCATGAAGTAGCCTATCATGGTTATGAAGTTGAAAACAACCTTCCATTGCCATATCTGATTGCCGGCCGGGATGGGGTTGGGCTGTCCCATTGCATGGTCAAAAAAATTGATGATGTGATTAACTGTTGTGGCGGAAAAATGGTTCCATGGATGGATTTCTTCCGGCGTAAAAATTATTCTGGAGCCTACTTGGGATTCTCTAACCACATTTTCGCCCAAAAGCAACTCGCCGGAATTTGCATAATACCATTGGTTTGCTGTGCCGCCGGGGCCTTCAGGGTCAAGGCCCAAAAACATCTTTCCGGCAGGCACTTGCGTCCAGTCCGAACGTTGCACGGTGCCGCCGGCCGCCGCGGTTGCGGCAGGGTTGTTAAAGAAGAATTCGTCATACATGCCCGCAACAAAACCAACCGTACGGCTACCATAGGCTGCTATCAGCTGGTCTGCGGGTGCTACGGACGCAGCAAAGGAAAGGTCCGCACCCACGGAAAGGCCGGAATGTATCATGCGGACGCCCGATTGAAGTGACTGCAATTCGTCAAAATACATAGCCAGCGTACTGGAAAAGCCGCCCATAGAATGTCCGCTGACGGCTATCATGCCATTGCCTTGCGCATCGCGCAAGGTGAAAGGTTGTTCAAACATATACTGCACAGCATTAAATTGTGCGTGTATCCAAAAAGTTGAAAACTGACCGCCTACGGGTATATCCGCATCCCAGCGGGAATTGCCATGATCATACATATCTAACGCAAGCACGATAAAGCCTCTGCGGGACATCTCTATTGCGACAGAATCCTGCATTTCACCCGTGTTAAGGTAGCCATGGGTTGTAACAATAACAGGCCGCGGACTATTTGGCCCCGCACCATCAGGCATGTAAAGCAGCCCTGTCAGTGTGCCGTGCTCCGCCTCAAAAGAAATTTGAGACACGTTCACGCTATAAAACGAAGAATTAAACATACCGGCCAAAAAGCTGCCGAGGATAATTAAAATCAAAGGAATTATTAAACATTTATGCTTTAAGACTTTAGACATAAAGCTAAGCCTCCTTGAAAAATTAATTTTTTACTATTTTATTGCTTTTGCAATCGTGGTGAAGAGTACGCCTAATGCATGAGCCCCCGCGTCAGGATGCCCAAGGCTTCTTTCGCCCACATTGCCGGCCCTGCCCATCTTGGCAGTGATGCCTTCTGTGGACTTCGCGCCTACAACCGCCGCATTTGCGCCATCCGCAAAGGCCTGTGCAAAGGATGCACCGTTTTTCACGGCCGCGCTCCAAGCATCTGCGCAAGGGATAAGCGCGTCCATAAGGGTTTTGTCGCCAACCTCGGCACCTCTGCCAAAGGAACGCTCTCCTGTTAGGCGAATGACTGCAACCACATCTTGAAGCATTTGCGCAAAGTCCGCAACAGAAAGGGTGTTCTTGCCTGCGACGGACTTTCCTGCCGCCCTAAAAGCACTGCCCCATATGGGGCCGGACGCGCCGCCGCAATGCTCCATTATCACAAGGCCGCAAGCGGCCAGGAAAGCTCCGGCATCGGTGCTTTGCGCCAGCATGTCTTCCCATTCGTCCTTCAGCTTGCGAAAGCCCTTGGCAAGGCTTGCGCCAAAGTCTCCATCGCCCGCGATAGAATCCAACTCGCAGAAAAAGTCCTCATTGGCAATAATTTCTTGGGCCAACAGGTCAACTAAGTAAACCATATTGTTTTTGGTTAAGGTCTCGTTGCTGATAGTTGCATGTTTTGCGTCAGTTTGAAGGGTGTAAACGCCTGTCTTTGTGGGTGGTGCGCATATTGGCGCATATGGCCCATTGTCCGCGGGATTATTCACAACAAAAGCAGGGGTTTTAGCCGGTGCCGACAGATATGCTTTAAGCTCGCTATCCAGTTTCAACACAGTGATAGACGCGCCCGCCATATCAAGGCTGGTCATGTAATTACCCACAAAAGTTCTGGTGACATTTACGCCCGCGCCATGCAGTTGCTTCATGGCGGCATCATTAAGGCCATATAATTCCATCAGCGTCGTAGACCCAAAGCCGTTTATCATCAACGCAACCTCGGTGCCGCCGGAAAGCTCCGCCTCTTTCACCAAGGCGGCCACAGCCTCTTTCGCAAGGGCATCAGCGGTTTTCATAGGCTCTCTTCTAATGCCGGGTTCGCCATGTATACCCACGCCATATTCTATATCGCCGTCGCCCAGTTCAAATAAAGGTTTGTCTTTGCCCGGGACTGTACAAGAAGTCAGCGCAAAGCCGATAGACCGCACATTTGCGATAGCCTTGTTTGCGATAGCCTTCACTTCCGCCAGCGTCTTGCCCTGTGCCGCCGCCGCACCCGCAATTTTATGCACAAAAACGGTGCCGGCCACGCCGCGCTTGCCCACGGTGTAAAGGCTGTCTTCCACGGCAATATCGTCATCAACTATCACATAGTCTACTTCAATGCCGTCATCTTTGGCCATCTCTGCGGCGTTTTTAAAGTTCATCACATCGCCGGAATAGTTTTTGATTATAAGAAGCGTGCCTTTGTTGCTGGCAGTTTCCTTGATGCCTTGATATACCTGGATTTGGCTTGGCGAAGCAAAAACATCGCCGCACACAGCACAATCCAGCATACCCAAGCCCACAAAGCCCGCGTGGGCAGGCTCGTGCCCGCTTCCGCCGCCGCTTATAAGGGTAACTTTGTTCTTGTCAATCGCCTTTTTCTTAACAACCTTATATTTGGCATTGGCGCAAAGCTCCGGATGGGCTGCCACAATACCGCTTATCATCTCCATTACAATATCTTGAGGATTGTTTATTATTTTCTTCATATGCCACCTCGTAGACTAATAAATCGCCTTGTAGCTTCTGCCAAGGGTATCCGCAACTTTAAGGGCTGCCACCACATCTTCCACGGTTACAGGGAAGGGCATGAAATGAACAGATTCGTCAGGGATGCAAGTTTTCTTAGCAACTTCCATAAGCTCTTCATCACTTATCTTGGTAACGCCAATGTCTTCAAAGCAAACAGGAAGGCCGATAGAGCAGCAGAATTCCAACACTTCATCAATTTCTTCCATCTCGGCGTTTTCAAGCACTAACTGAACCAGCGTGCCGAAGGCTACTTTTTCGCCGTGGTAATAGTTGTGGGTAGGCTCTAGCGCGGATAAGCCATTGTGTATCGCATGTGCAGCCGCAAGGCCGGCAGATTCAAAGCCCAGGCCTGATAAAAGAACATTAGCTTCAATGATATTTTCAAGGGACTTTGTAACAACGCCCGCTTCACAGGCCAGTTTGGCGGAAACGCCATCTGCAAGCAGTGTGTCGTAGCATAATTCTGCCAGTTTCATTGCCGTGTTTGTGCCCATTGCTGGTGCGATGCCATTTTGGCCGCCGCCGCAAGGCAAGCCCGCGTTTACTCTGGAAAAAGAGGTTGAAGAGGCCCTGGCTTCAAAATATGTGGACAATGCATCGCCCATGCCGGCCACCAAAAGGCGCGCAGGGGCCTTGGCTATTACCGTTGTGTCAATAAGTACCACTGATGGGTTTTGCGGGAAATAAGCATAGTCCTCAAAAACGCCATCATCTGTGTAAATAACAGCAGAATGGCTGGTGGGTGCGTCTGTTGCCACCACTGTCGGCACAATTATGAGGTTGCCGCCATCAGATACCACTTTAGCGGTGTCTATAGCCTTGCCGCCGCCCAAACCAATGATGCAGTCGCATCCATGGTCAATAGCTTTAAGGCGATTAATTTCGTTTCTGCTGCATTCTCCTTTAAAGCCCGATTCTACAAAGCTAATGCCAAATTTCGCGGCAGTGGCATCCAACTGAGCCTTAACCCTGGCCACATCTTCTGTAGAACCAATCAAAAACGCCTTGGAGCCATAAACCTTAACAAAATACCCCAGGTTTAGAAGTTCGTTTTCCCCTTGTACATACTTTAGGGGGCTGATAAAAGCCTTTCTCATGGTGGTTTCCTCCTTAGAATAGAAAAATTTGTCTATCTTAACTTAATTCTATCATTTGCTATAAAAAAATACAACAATTTTTCATAACATTCTTGCGCAAATCCTTCAAATTCTTGTTATAATTTTTTTATTTTTTGTGCAACCAAGCAAAATTTATCTTGTCTATATTTATATGGGCGACTTGTTTTCGAAAGGAGGGGCTGCGATGTTGGGCGTAAAGATACACGCCGTTGCGCATTATGTGCCGCCTAGGGTGGTAACTAATGAGGAAATAGGCACATGGGTTGACACATCAGATGAATGGATTGTGCAGCGAACGGGCATAAGCCAGCGGCATATGTCCACAGGAGAAAATACCTCTGATTTTTGCGTGAAAGTCGCTGAGGACCTACTTAAAAAATCGGGACTAACACCAGACGATATAGATTTAATTTTGGTAACGACGGTGACGCCGGATTATTTATCGCCATCGGTATCCTGCATGGTTTTGGGGGCGATAGGTGCTAATAATGCCTTTGCCATGGACATAAATGCCGCCTGTACGGGCTTTGTATATGGACTTTCCGTGGCGCAAAAATATTTGGTTAGCGGACAATGCCGCCACATAATGCTGATTGGCGCAGAGCTGTTGACAAAATATGTGGACTGGACGGACAGAAACACCTGCATCCTCTTTGGGGATGGTGCCGGTGGTATGATTTTATCTGGTGATAGCAACAAGCTTTACATCGAAAAGCTGCATTCTCGCGGTGCCATGCCCATCACATTGTCCCATCAAAAGGTTGTCAACCCATTTTGTGCATCAGATAGAGAGATGGACTACCTCAAAGTGGACGGCAGGGAAGTTTTTGAATTTGCCGTAAAGAGTGTTTCCGAAAATATTGGTGAACTGTTGATAACTGCCGGCATGACCATGGCGGATGTGAAATATATCGTGCCTCATCAGGCCAACAGACGCATAGTTGAAGGCATTGGCAAGAAATTGAAAGTTGACATCTCTAAGTTTTATATTAATATCCAAAAGTATGGCAATACATCGTCGGCAAGCATACCCATTGCGTTAAGTGAGATGACGGAAGATGGACTTGTGGGTGAAGGCGATAAGATTATATTATCGGGCTTTGGCGGCGGATTAACCTGGGGAAGCGTACTGATAGAATTATAATGGGGTGGATTGATGAAAGCAATAATGTTTAGCGGGCAAGGCGCGCAAAAAGTGGGCATGGGCAAGGAGTTTTATGATAATTTTGCAGTTTGCCGTAGGACTTTTGAAGAGGCATCCGAGGCCCTTGGGATGGATATGGCCAAGCTGTGTTTTGAGGAAAAGGAGCTGCTAAATCAAACAGAATACGCCCAGCCAGCCCTTTTGACGGCTGGCATCTCCGCGTATCGCCTTCTGGCAGAGCGCAGATTTGTGCCCGATGCGTTGATGGGTCTATCTTTAGGCGAATACACTGCCCTCACCGCCGCTGGGGTGTTTAATTTTGCCGATGCTGTGCGCCTTGTGCATAAACGCGGCAAAATAATGACGCAATATGCAAAAGAGGGCGGGATGCTGGCAGCTATTGGCGTTGATAGGGATGCGCTGGAAGACATTTGCCGCAAAGTGGCTGATGCAGGCTTTGTTGCCTGTGCAAATTTCAACACGCCAGAGCAAACAGTGCTAGCGGGCGAACATGCGGCCCTTGATGCCTGCGTGCCCCTAATTAAAACTGCGGGCGGCAAGGCAATGCCACTAAAGGTGGCGGGGCCTTTTCATACCCCCATGATGGCTGAAGCGGCAGAGAAGTTTTCCTTAGAGCTTGAGCAGCTTTCTGTCAAAAAAGCCGTGCTACCAGTTATTTCTAATGTAGATGCAGAACCATTTCCCGTGGATGAATATGTTGACACTTTGACAAAGCACATGATGTCTCCGGTGAGATGGACTGGTTGCGTGGAAAAGGCAAAATCCACGGGGGCGGACACTTTTGTAGAACTGGGCTGTGGCAAGACCTTGGTAAATTTCGTGAAGAAAATTGACGGCGGGGCGAAGACCTTTGCCGTAGAGTCCATAGAAGATTTGGAGGGGATTGTGTGAGCGAGCGTAAAACAGCAATAGTGACAGGGGCCGCAAAGGGCATTGGTCGCGCCATAGCCCTGCGCTTTGCCCAAGGCGGCACCGATGTTGTGTTAAACTATCGCGCAAGCGACCCACAGGGCCTTGTTGCGGAAATTGAGGCGCTGGGCGTAAAGTGTTTGCCTATACAAGTGGATGTATCGTCTTTTGAAGAGGCAAAGCGACTAATAGACACGGCCCATAAAGAATTTGGCAGCATTGACTATCTTATAAACAACGCGGGTATAACCAAAGACGGTTTGATTTTGAAAATGAGCGAGGTGGATTTTGACGATGTTGTTGACGTTAATCTCAAAGGGGCTTTCAACACCATTCGACATGCTTCGCCAATAATGCTAAAGCAGCGCAGTGGCGCGATAGTCAACATAACCAGCGTGGTGGGCTTGCATGGCAATGGCGGTCAAGCCAACTATGCGGCCGCAAAGGCAGGGCTGGTGGGCCTTACGAAGTCCGTAGCGAAAGAGCTGGGGTCAAGAGGCATCACCGCAAATGCCGTGGCGCCGGGCTTTATCGAAAGCGATATGACGGCGGGCCTTCCGGAAGCGGTGAAAGCCAAGATGCTGGACAGCATTGCCCTGAGGCGATATGGCCAAGCTGATGAAGTGGCGGATGTGGTACACTTTGTGGCAAATTGCAAATATATGACAGCGCAGGTTATTACCATTGACGGCGGAATGTTTTGAGCAGGAGGTAAATTTTCATGAATAGGGTAGTGGTTACAGGGATGGGGGTTGTCTCTCCCATCGGAAACGATTTGCAAAGCTTTAGCGACAACTTGCAAAAAGGTGTGGTGGGCATAGGGCCTATCACTAAGGTTGCTATTGAGGATTCGCCCATAAAACTAGCGGCGGAAGTGCGAAATTACAACCCTGAGGCGGATATCCCAAAAAAGGACATTATGCGCATGGACAAATTTTCGCAATACGCGTTGTCAGCCGCCGCGCAGGCCATGCACCAAAGCGGCCTAAACCTGGATGAGGTGGACAGAAAGCGTCTGGGCGTCATCATCGGCACGGGCATTGGCGGCATGGAGACCTTCGAGAACGAAGTGATAAAAATGCACCAAAAGGGCGG
>Ga0123355_10001639_pt1 | contig 31210 bp, 36 predicted proteins | sample TergutEmb28metaG_3_FD_89872 | JGI IMG/M metagenome (GOLD analysis project Ga0123355, IMG submission 89872) | Embiratermes neotenicus P1 segment gut microbial communities from Petit-Saut dam, French Guiana - Emb289 P1 | ecosystem: Host-associated > Arthropoda: Insects > Digestive system > Gut ... | reverse complement strand
TGATTGCAAAGTGCGGCAACACCGGCAACTCTTCCGAGCCGCATATTCATTTCCAGCTGCAGACGGGTAAGAGCTTTTTCCTCTCAGCCGGGCTTCCTATTGCATTTAGTAATATAGAAGCGCATGATAAAGCGAATTATAAACTAATGGATACGCGACCGTGTGAGAATAATTTGGAAGTTGTTAGCGATAGAACCTATATTGGGCGAGGGCTTGAGGTTGAGAATAAGGTATGCATATGAATGAACCCAAACGACTGTTTCTTAGACTCTCAGCAGTTGCTAGTATTGCAGTGGGTGTATTGCGTCATTTTACTTTCTTATTAGCATTTATGACGCTTTTATCTGCGATTGCAAGGGGGAATGGGTCTTATGTTTTTGCAGGCTTGCTTTTTATTGTATCTTCCATTTGCCAATTGTTTATAGGCATATTAGGTATAAAATGGTGGCGGCAGCTTGAAAAAGCGTCAATCATGGCACGCATTGCTGTGGCAGTAGTGATTTTTGATTTATTTATTTGTATACTTGTTATCTCCGGAGTTTATCATGTTAGCGGGATGCAAGTCGCGATGTTAATTCCGATGCTATCGGTTTTTGCCGGACTTCCTATTGGTATTGTATACGCAATCGCCACACACAGATTCAAGAAAGAAGCATGTGAGCGCGAAATAGAAAAAGAGATATTTGAGAGCCAGGACGTAGTAAAAGCAGTTTTCATTGCCATCATGATTTCCATTACTGTGTTTATAGTCGGTCTCTACATATTTAATCATCATATCATAGGGACAGGCATAAGCATTGCCGGTTTCTATTTTAATTGATCGGTGACAGGATATACTGTTTTGTAAGAGGGCTTACCACTTCCCTGACATCACTTCCCTGACATACGAGCGGGCGCACACTGTGCGCCCCTACATGTATTTATTCAATTCCTTCTACACCGGATAAGCCCCATCCGAAACCAAACCCGGATCAGCCTTATATTTCTGTGCTTGCCTAAACTTAAAGAACTCAAGAGCTACTTGCGGGAAGAGCGCATATGAAAGCACGTCTTCGGGCTGCTCTTTATAATCAATCATCTCGGCCTCATACTTGTGAAGGGATGGCTCCTCAAGTGACTTTGGCTTTTCTGTTATGGGTGCCTCGTCGCCTATGATTTTCTTTCTGATTTCATCAGAGATAGGTACGGGGGTGCGGCCGTATAGGCCTCTCACAATATCCTTTGTCTCGTTCGGTGTTATTTTATAACGCTCGCCGGAAATGACATTCATGAGCGCTTGGGAGCCTACTATTTGGCTAGTGGGCGTAACGAGCGGCGGATAGCCCAAATCTGAGCGCACACGCGGCACTTCTTTCAAAACTTCTTCGTATTTATCCTCTGCCTTCAAATCTTTGAGTTGAGAAACCATATTCGAAAGCATGCCGCCGGGTACCTGATAAGCGAGCGTGTTAATATCAACACTAAGTACTTTAGTACTCAGAAGGCCACTGGCAAGGGCTTTTTCACGCAAAGGCATGAAGTAGTCTGTAATTTCGCGAAGGTCTTCTTGTTTGATGCCTGTTTCATATGGTGTGCCCTCAAGTGCTGCAATCATAACCTCTGTTGCCGGTTGACTTGTACCAAGGGCAAAAGGCGACATGGCTGTATCTATTATATCAAGACCCGCTTCAATGGCTTTCAGGTAAGACATGCTTGCTGTGCCGCTGGTATAATGAGAGTGCAGCTCGACAGGCAAATCCGTGATTTCTTTAATACCTTTGACCAAACTATAGGCATCTTTGGGCAAGACCAGTCCGGCCATATCTTTAATACATATAGAATCCGCTCCCATATCCACAAGCTGGCGCGTAAGATTCATCCAATAATCATAAGTATGCACATCGCTTGTAGTGTACGAGAGGCAAAGCTGGGCGTGGCTGTTAACTTTTTTGACAGCCTTGACAGAGGACTCTAAATTGCGCACATCCATTCAACGCATCAAAAATTCTCAAAATATCTATACCGTTTTCAACGGATTTATATACAAACTCCTCAACCAAATCGTCGGGATAGGCTTTATATCCCAATATGTTTTGGCCTCTGAAAAGCATTTGCAGCTTAGTTTTTTTGCAATGTTTTCTAAATATGCGAAGCCGCTCCCAGGGGCATTCCTTCAAAAAACGAAGGCAGGCGTCGAAGGTGGCGCCGCCCCAGACTTCAAGTGAATGAAAGCCCACGCTATCCATTTTTTCAAGGATAGGGATCATATCCTCAATAGGCATTCTTGTCGCAATCAGGCATTGGTTGCCGTCTCTTAGCGTAGTGTCCATAATACGTACAGGTTTTTTTGCTGTTTCCATAGGTTGTTCTCCTTATCGCGCAGTTTAGCAGGTGCTATTCGATTGTCAATATAATATCGCCTGCGTTAACCGGAGAGCCGGCAGCAGTCACGATTGAGGTAATTTTTCCGGCTGTAGGAGCAACAATCTCATTCTCCATCTTCATAGCCTCAAGTATAGCGACAACTTGGTGCTGGCTGACTTCGTCGCCTACATTAACCAAATACTTGATAATTGTCCCCGGCATTGGAGACTCCAATTTAGTGCCGCTTCCGGCCGGAGCGGGAACAGGAGCCGCAGGGGCAGGCTGTGGTGCAGACTTAGGCGCTGGCGCTGGAGAAGCAGGAGGTGGTGCAGGCTGAGGCGCTGGTGCTGGAGAAGCAGGAGGTGGTGCAGGCTGAGGCGCAATGGGTGCCGTTATTGGAGGTGCAACAGGTGCAGGAACAGGAATTACAGGCTGCGCTGCAATGGGCGCATGAACTGTAGTCACAGGCTCAACAGTCGCGTTATATACATTGCCGTTAATCGTAATTTTATAGCTTTTCATCGAAATCCCTCCTTAATATATATATCTATATACGTTTATGACTCTCATGTCTTGCGGCAGCAGCCCAGCGTTGGACGGGTCTGTTGTACTTATATCGTTCGACCTCATGCACCTGTGCAGAAGGCGCTTGAGTTTGTATGCTAAAATTATTTGTCTGTGAAGCTTCCGCAGCTTCTTCGCTTTCATGAGCAGCTATTGCTGCCATAACTACCGCCGTCAGCTCCTCGTCAGTAGGAGGAGTAGGGTAGACGCTCACTTGCGGTGGCGCTGAAATGGGCTGTGGAGAGGAAACTTGTGGGGGGCAGTGTATGTTTATAGGTGGTAAGTCCCGCTCTGTGCGAGAGTCCAGCTTGTTTTTTAGGCTGGTATAGAGCCAAAAATTACATACGACTACCACGATAATAATAATTAAAATATCCATAATCAGCCCTCCTAAAAGCACATGCTGCCATGTTTTTTTGGATGTTTTGAAACACGCTTTGTAGAAAGGGACTCAATCGCACATACAATGCACTTTCTGGTGTTTTGCGGCTCGATAATTTCATCAATATAGCCTTTTCCAAGCGCTTGTTCTGTGCCGATATCAGGCGCGCCCAAAACTTTTTGGGCTTCACTGCTAAGCAGTGCCAAGTTCGCGTTTGGCCACGCATACACCAAGTCAGCCCCTATGAATCTGGAATTAAAAACCAGCCCTGCAAGACCAATAGCATCGCCTGTAATCACATTGACTTTAGGCACAGTCGAGCTTGAAAATGCATAGCTGAGAGACGCAATTTCTGATATAGCGTTCATCTGTTCTTTTGTGCCTGTTTTGAAGCCTCTGGCATTTGTGAATGTTATAATCGGTATATTAAACGCATCACAAAAAGCAATTAATCTCACAAGCTTTGCAATAGACGCTTTAGAAATATCTCCGCTATTTACAACGCTCAATGCTGTATACCCATCGAAACGAGCAAAGAACGCTGCAATTTCTGTACCATATCCTGCACCGACTTCAACATATTCGCCATTATCGCACAAGGTCTTTATTAGTTCGAGCGCATCCATATCAGAAGAGGGCAGCGCATCATCGGGCGGCGCACCGCTTCCTACGATTATAGGTGTTTCTTCCAAATTATTCTGTGGCACAAAGCTTAAAAAGTGCTTGAATCCCGAGCCTAAAGAATCCTCATTTTCAAACAAAAAGTTAAGCTGGCCGCTCTCATTAAAATGATACGAAGCACTTAGAAACTCATCTGTTCCCACCGACTTAACATCCTCAGCTGTATTTGGGCTTTGAACGAAAAGCTTAGAATCTTTAAGCGCAAACGAAAAATCAGACAGTCCGCTTATCAGCGCGTTCGTACCCATACATTTGCCATAAATCAAGCTAAACTGCGGGATGACACCACTGGCATCAGACATAGTAGAAAAAATCTCACCATACGCCACCAGGACTTCCAACCCGGACTCCATATAAATCCCATCGGACTCCAATATAGCGATAACCGGCGCACCCATTGAGATTGCCATTTTGTAGATGCGCGAAACCTTGTCGGCATGAGTTGGTGTCACCGGGCCGTACTGACTGTAAATATAGCACGGCCTCGCATCAATGCTTGCAAAACCGGCTACCACATTATCATCGGCCATATAGGTACAAACCTGAGAGAAGCTTTGAGGATCCACAAGCGTCTCGATTCTTCCTAATGCTTTTATGTAACTTTCGCATTGGAGTTTTATTTTATCAGCCATAATCACGACTCCTTGCTGTATTTTAAAATATAGTGAGAGCTTTAAAAATGCTTACACTAGGTATTATGAATTGTGGAGCAACCTGCCGCTTTAACTTGTACTACTTTACAAATTAAAACAATATACCATTCAGTATAATTATTCATTATTTATGAAAAATTATAGCATGCAATATGTAATTAGTCAAAAAAATGTTGCATACCTTTGCTTATATATCTAACACACAGCAAACAACAGTTTTTCAAGGAAAAATAATACTGCTTTCGTAAGGAGGTACATTCTATATACAGGAGATACATAGGATGTTAGCTGTCAAGAGTGGAAATAACGCTATTAATATTTATACTGCGTTGTTCATATAAACACGTTATTGGAACCAACCACTGTGGACAGCCGTCCATTCAAGATTGACATGTCTTGCTTCAATAGTTTCAACAACATCAAAGCCGGCAGTGCCCAAATTACGTATGACTTCAAAATATTCTTCCTCGGTAATTTCAGTAAATCCGTCATTGCAAAAATCGCATGGACCAATGTAGCAAACACTGAAGCGTTGTTGTGATAAGGTGGTTTTTATCATTTCCACCCAGCCAACGCCGATTCCCGGTCCAACCACTTGAAAGTATTCGTATGTTTCGCCGGCATTGCCCAACCATGTAGTTGTTAAAATACTAAAGTCATCTGCACTAATTGTTAATGTAGTGCTGATTATGTCTCGGTTTGCCACACTAAAGACATTACGAACGCCTGAACTATAATTGTCAGGTTCTGCGGCACTTCTGAAATCGAATATCTCTATTGCATAGATGCTGATAATTTCTATAATTCCGTCAACCTCAACGCCGATTATCAATTCCGGGCGATTCCATTCCGGTCTCAAAAAACCGCTCATGCTATGGAGTGAATATACAAGATTTGGCATCTCGTGTTCACGGAATCTATGCAAAAGCCACGCTCTGCTTTCCAACAGAGATTCACTAACATATCTTCCCCAAGCCAGTTGAATTTCTAACAAACTGCCGGTAATAAGATCATCGTCATCTATCAAAAATTCGCTTTGCTCGAGTTTTGCGTAGGCATTGATTATCGGTGCAAAAAATTCCATGTAAGTAAAACCTGTATAAACATCGGGAGGGAGGGCTATTGGCTGTTCTGCTGAGTCTGGTGATTGTTCAAATATTGGTTGCTCTATTTGTTCCGGTATGTTTATTTCGGTCTCCGGTGGTGTCGTTTGATTGTTGTTCCGAATCAAATCATTGTACCCGCTTGATGTATCTAGGCTGCAAGCCGTCATTATAAACGACATAAATATCACAAGTATTTTTATTGAGATTTTCATAATGGACACCTGCTTTCCGTGCATTGAATAAATTTTATGCACGTGCCACACTCGTTTTGGTACATAAGTGAGCTCTCTATTTTGTTATTCAGCTGGTAGAATATTTTATCACAACTTTGTTGCTTTGCAGTGAGGTTATCCAAACTGTATTATTTCCACCACTCACAGCGCACATCCGAAGCTTCCTACGGATTAACTATATCCCCTTCACGGATAAACCTATACCCGGCATCTCTGATAATCCGGTCATGCTGGATTACCCCTCCGATGTTATTGGCAGGGTCAAGTATCACATAGCCGTCATCACCTCGCACCATGCCTTCAGTGTTAACGCTCACGAAGACAGCCACGCCGGTGTTAGTCCTAAAAACGCCTTGGGCGCTTACAAGCTCGTCAATTACATAGCCGCTCTCATCATCAGAGCCTAAAACAATAGTGTCGCCGCGCCTGATGTTATCAAAATCTTGAATGATATATACATAGCCTTCTCTATGTGGAATACCGCGAAGCGGCTTCATACTAATAGGTTCTTCCACTATGGAGCTGCCGACGCGTCTGTGCACCACATTAATGTTATGCCGGACTGTACTGACATACTCACGAGGAATTTTGAGAAAAGTACGCTCGGTTATGGCCGATTCCGGGATTCGGAGGCCGCTGTAGACGCCATCATAGGTCTTGAAAGAAACTGTGCGCATACCAAGGAAGTCCTGAACCTGCAAATCGGTCCTTAGTGTGACAAAGCTTTCGCTATCGCCGCGTCTAATCGTATTGACCCAGAAAGGATGCCCGATAAAAGCACCGTCTTTTTCTATGTACAGTCTGACAGCTCTGCCCGGACTCCAGTCCAGAATCAAATCATTTTCTATGTAAGAAGCTATGTACCAAACGTTAGACTCGATGATTTTAAACACAGCATCACCTGCGTCAACCACGCGGTTCTGCACAAAGTAGTCGGGGCCAACATGCATACGGGTCTGTTCCCTGGTTATATAGTTCAAATTGCTAGGGCTAAACACATCTTCAAATCCATCAACTGTATGCGAAAGTATTCCGCCGCTTGTAGCTGATATTGCGGTTCGGTTCTCATTAATCATGGCGGCATAATGCCTATGTTCGCTGACTAGCATTCGAACAGCGCCGGCATTTTCGTTTAACAGCATGTCATTTCTAAGTTCCATGTTTTGATTGAGTGAGTCTCTAAGCGCGTACAAAGGCTCGCGACTGGCAGAGTTTAACCGAAGAAGCCTGCTGTCTAAGTCGCGACGTATAGCGTCATTAAGTATATCCACTTCATAGGACACAGCGGACATATCCCCGCGAAGATTTTGCATGTCAATAATCCTTCGGGACAGCTCTTCGCTTTGTGCTACCAATGGGATTATGCCGGAAGCATTCTCAATATTCAATACCACAGTTCCCAGTCGAACACGCACACCATCAGCCACATTAAACGTTACAGACCCTGAAACAGGTGCAACATGAACCGTTTCGTTACGGACAATAACCCCGCGCGCAACTCTTGGCACACCGATGCTGCCATAATTGACAACCGCTATCGGAGTTTGACTGACTGCCATGTACCTGATGAGGGAGCCGCCAACAGCCAGAGTGAAAAGCAAAAGGCTGATAGTCAAAACAACTCGCTCTGCGCGGCCTCGCTTTGCGGATACACGTTTTGGCAGTTTTTCTGCGTCGTTTATATTTATAGGAATCACATTTTCAGGCAAATCATTTTCCTCAAACCCAGTGCGACGATCTGCATCCTGTGAGCGTTTTTTATTATTATGATAATAGCTTGGCGGCTTGTCAAACGGGCCATCCTTTCGTCTCATAATTGATTTCCCCTTTGTTGTTATAGTTCGATGCCTTTGATAGTATAAATTAATATATATTTAATTTCTTCAGGAGTAGTAACAAGTGACAGCTCGCTGTTAACTTATTACTACTCCTGAAGATAAGCGGCGCAAGACAGCTGCGGCGCTTATCCATACAAAACAGTTATGCCCATAACTGTTTTGTATGGAATTCATTATAGAAAGCGGTTGATATTTTGACAAAAAAAGTATTTCTCCTAATTATACCAAGTATTGTACTATTTTTCAACGTTTTGATAATTTTTAATCCGAGCCCCATTATGATGGCGGCAAGGGAAGGCGCGGTTTTGTGGTTCAATAATGTGCTGCCGGCGTTGCTTCCGTTTATGATAGGGACCAATGTGCTTCTGCGCCTTGGGGTCGTTGATTTCTTTGGTGTGATTTTGGAGCCTGTAATGAAGCCTCTATTTGGCGTGTCGGGGCGTGGGGCATTTGCGCTTGCCATGGGGGCGACATCGGGATATCCCATAGGCGCGCAGGTTTGTGCGTCGTTAAGGGAAGATGGGAAAATAAGCCAAACAGAAACTCAAAGGCTGTTAAGCTTTGTAAACAACAGCGGCCCTTTGTTTATGATAGGCGCAGTGGGTGCCGGTATGTTCGGAAATGAAAGAATCGGCTACTTTATACTCGTAAGCAGTTTATCCGGCGCTCTTTTAACCGGATTATTGTTTAAGTTCTACAGATGGAGGCCGGAGAAGGGGACTGCCGGGAAAAGCAAGCTATACTATCAGGAACACAACTCTATGAGCAGACTCAGAGAAAGGAAACCCCTTGGAACAGTTATCTCAGAGAGTGTTCACAAATCACTGGAGAGCCTGTTAATGATTGCTGGGTTCATTATACTTTTTTCTGTTACTCTCAAAATTTTGGAGATTATAGGATTCATAGACATGATTGCCGGACTGCTGCACAATGTGGGTGTACCGGGTGGCGAGGCATTGATAGGTGCTGCCATATACGGTTTTTTTGAAATTACCAATGGCGCAAGCAGATTAGCTGCTCTTGGCGCGAGCAGAAGCGTCATAATATTATGTGCGGCCTTAGTTTCTTTTGGAGGCATGTCAATTTTCGCACAATCGATAGCGTTTTTATCAAAAACAGATACGAAGCCATTTGTTTTCTTTTTCTCTAAGCTTTTAAATGCGGGGTTTACGGCTCTTGTAGGCTTTTTAATTTACCCTCTGTGGAATTTTGAAGTATTATACCATGAGACTGCGCCTGTTTTTGCTGCAAGGCCTGTGGACAGACTGGTGTTTTCTACCGTGGTGTGTGTAATGATGCTCATTACAGTATTAATCAGCGTTTTTGCTGTGAATATTAGGCATTATGTGAAGAGTAGGTGGCGGTAGCGTTAATGCATATGTGGGGTGACCTTTGCAGATACAGGCATCATCCTGTAGGGCGGGGCAAGCTCCCGTCGTAATCTTTTCAAACAAAAAGAGCTGACACAGTCATCAGCTCTTTTATATTATAATTAATTATTCATCACCGCGCAGTTCGCGTCTGTTGTTATACAGCATATCAAGCACTTGATCAAAATAGTTATTAGTGGTGCTCATATGTCTAATAAGATTATCCGCTGTAACTTTCACGGCCTGCTCAGTTTTTTCAAGCAGTTCATCAGCATAGTCCATAGCGTTTAATCTTACATTACGCGCGTCTACCTTTGCTTCTTCTAAAAGGGCTTCAGCTTCCTCAGCAGCACGTTTGTATATTTCATGGTCGCTAAGCATACGAGTAGCCTTGGTATCCGCATCTTTTAATATGTCGCCGGCCTCGTTCTTCGCAGATTCAAGAATGCTATGGGAGCGCTTTTCAGCATCTTTAATATATTTCTCACGGTTTTCATTAATTTTTTGAGCCTCTTTAAGAGCATCAGGCATGTGAAGCCTTATATCGTCGATTATATCGTAAATAGCATCTTTATCAACCGCTACTTTGCCTGAAAAAGGCACAGCCTTGCTTCCTTCCAATATATCTTCAATTTGAATGAGAAAGTTCTCTATTGGGTCCATTAAACATTACTCCCTTCTTGATTCCGTAAAAACTTGCGCTGCAAATCGCGTTTAACAGCTGGAGGAACCATTTTATCATAATCTCCGCCAAACATGGCAACTTGCTTAACACCACTTGAGCTGATGAATAAATACTTAGAGCTTGTAGGGATCAAAAGTGTCTCCAAATCAGAGCTTAGCTCCCTATTAGTGAGAGCCATCTGAAACTCATACTCAAAGTCTGTCATGGCACGAAGCCCGCGTATGATAACCTTAGAGTTCACCTCTTTAGCAAAATTAACAAGCAATCCCTCAAAATGCCGAACCTCAACCATAGGCATATGGCCGGTAATTTCTTTTAACTGCGAAACCCGCTCTTCCACGGTGAACAGCGAACTTTTCATAGGATTATCAAGCACAGCGACTATAAGCTTATCAGCTATTTTAGAAGCTCTGTTAATTATATCAATATGTCCCATTGTAGCGGGATCGAAACTCCCCGGATAGACTGCTGTCATTAATCAATCACCATATAATAAACGGCGGTTTGGCCGTATAATTTTTTCCTTTCGATGCTAAACTGAGGCAAATTAGGTTCTTCCTCATCTTTGCTCATTTCAAGCACAATTACACCGTCTTTGTTTAAAAGTCCCAGCTCATAGATGCTAAGAAGCGCGGGCTTCCATAAATCCATCTTATAAGGAGGGTCCAAAAATATTATATCAAAGTTTAGATTAGACGCCTTGAGCCTTTGGAGTGCATCAAGCGCATCTTCATTAAGTATTTTATAGTTTAACTCAGGTATAACTTTTGATACATGCACTAAGTTTTTATTGATTATTCTAACGTGCCCCTCACATTTTTCAACAAAAGCTGTGTGCTTTGCTCCGCGGCTCAAAGCCTCTATGCCTATGGCGCCGCTACCACTGAATAAATCTAAAAAATAAGAGCCTAACATTTTATCGTTCAGCGCACTAAAAATTGCTTCTTTCACACGGTCAGAAGTAGGGCGCACAGAATCGCCTTCCATGCATACTAATTTATGGCCTCTGGCGTATCCGGAAACAACACGCATAAACTCAAACTCCTATATCAGAGATATTATACATAAAAATTTAACATAAGTAAACCAAAAAACATCTAGTGTAAAAGAATTGTAACATTATGTCGACCGGACGACTTACATAATGTTTTTCGATATTGTCTGAACATCATTTTTGGCCTGCAATAAGGCTCTGGCAAACTGATCAGGACACGATGTAGGGCGTTTACCACAAGTAGTACCCAAAAGCACCGGAACGATCTCATCCACATGCCGTCCAGAGGCAAGGCTTGCAACCCCTATTGTATTCCCGGGGCAGCCACCTGCGAATATTACATCAGAGACAATTAAATCCTTATCCATTTTAAATTCTACTGTCATGGCGCAAACGCCTTGAAATTTAAGCTTAAAGTCCAATTCATACACCTCAAAATTCTTAGTGAAATATGTACATAACCAGTGAAGTTCAGAGCATTGTAAAGAACCGTATCCCTGAATGTACAGTGAGACTTTCCGGATGAAAGTCGAGTCAATGTAATGATATAACAGCTTGCCTAAAATGTCAAATCTACATGGCACTGTTGCCACATGCTATTTGACAAATTACGCTATAAACGTCATACTATAATCACAACACCAATTTCAGGAGGAATTTTATGCTTACTTTAATTAAAGGCGCAGAGGTCTATGCACCTGAAAAACTAGGCAAGAAAGATGTTTTGCTTGCTGGCGGAAAAATTGAATTAATTGACGATAATATTGATATTGTGCCGGGCGGCGTAGACGTTAAAGTTGTTGACGGCAGTAGCATGACACTCATACCCGGCATAATCGACCAGCATGTCCACCTTATTGGCGGCGGAGGCGAGAACGGCTTTTCATCGAGAACGCCGGAGGTAACCCTGTCCAATATCATAAAATGGGGAATAACAACCGTCGTTGGCCTTCTGGGTACAGACGGCACCAGCAGACACATGGAATCGCTTTTGGCTAAAGCCCGCGGGCTCACCGAGGAAGGAATTTCTACATACATATACACAGGATCGTATGAGATTCCGCTGGTGACACTCACAGGAACCGTGAGAAGAGACATACTTCTCATTGACAAAATTATAGGGGTAGGGGAAGTCGCTGTATCTGATCATCGCTCATCAGCACCATCTATCGACGATATCGAGTATATCGCGGCAGAGGCTCGTGTAGCAGGAATGCTTAGCAGAAAAGCAGGCGTTACTCATATCCATATGGGCGACGGAAAAGTTGGAATGCAAATGATTAATGATATCGTTGAGCGCAGCGATATTCCAATTTTCCACTTCAGGCCGACTCACGTCAACAGAACACCCAAACTGCTTGACGAAGCTATGGATTTCGCCAAACGAGGCGGCATGATTGACCTAACCGCGAGCAGCGGACCAAGCAGACCGGACAGAGCCAGTTCAGCGCGCGCGGTTAAATATCTCATTGATAACGGCACACCGATTGAGAATATCACACTGTCATCAGACGGCAACGGCAGCCTGCCATCGTTTGATAAAAACGGTAACATCATAGGCCTTGTGGCGGCACCTTTAAGCAGCATGTACTATCAGCTCAAATCGATGGTGTATGATGAGAGCATACCTCTTGAAGAAGCTCTGAAAGTGATGACAAGCAATGTGGCTGATGGACTGAGGCTTTACGGAAAAGGCCGCATAACCAAGGATATGGATGCTGATATCACGATTTTGGATGAAAACTTTGATATCAAATACGTGTTTGCGAATGGACGCATGATGGTCGAAAACGGTGAGGTCATTGTGAAAGGCACGTTTGAGTAGTGAAGGAGGAAGACGTTTGGTAAATAAGGAAAAGCTCATATTATTCATAAAAGGCTTCGTGGTAGGAATGGGCGGAGTATCCCCGGGTCTTAGCGGTGCTATTTTGATGGTCGCCTTAGGCCTTTACAGAAAGGTGATTGACAGTTTCGCCACGATAAATAAAGATTTTAAGGAGAAAGCAGTTTTTTTGCTGCCGATTATGGTTGGGATGCTGATCGGCGTCGTTATTTTCAGCAGAATCATTTCTTTTTTGCTGACGACATATGAATTTCAAACACGACTGACCTTTTTAGGACTTTTGTTAGGAGCGATTCCTTTAGTTTACGCCGAAGTAAAGAAAAACGGCGATGTAAAGAAAAAGCACTACGCTATCATAGCTACGACTTTCGCGGTGTGCTTTCCATTGTTTACCCTCGGCATATCTATAGCGCCGCAGGGGGAATTGAGCGTTATCGGCTCGTTTGTGTTCGGTTTAATGGCAGTCACCGCAACGATAGTGCCCGGCATTGAAGCCGCATCATTTCTCTCGACTTTCGGTTTGTATGGACATTGGCTGGAATTTACATCGCTTAGGAACGTAACAGCGCAGCATTATATACCTACTATAGCCGGAGCTATAATTGGCGGCATCGTATTGTCAAAACTAATGAGCTTTTTGTTCAAAAAAGATTATACCACTACATTCGCAGTGCTGTTTGGTTTCTTCTTGTCAATTATTCCGAACGTGCTGAATACCAGCTATGGTGGTTTTGTGTCTTTTGCGGACATAGGTGCGATGCCTATGGGAGTCGTCTTGTTTTTTATAGGACTTGCAATATCGCTTTTGTTCGGAAGGCTTGCGAAATATCTGCGAGAGGCAAGTAAACAGGCAGATGGTGGATAAACAGTATTTGGCTGTAATTACTAATTGACAGATATGATTTACAATGCTATAATCCCTTTAATATTTATGAAAGGAGAAAAGCTCGTTATGTTAAGCCTATATATTTCTACGATGAATAACCAGCAACAGCAGCAACTCGTAGTCAATGACGACGGGCTTTTGTTGTTGTATTCATAAGTAGCGTATAAAACAAAGCTATTAGAATCAACGGTCAAGGTCCAATATAAGGACTTTGACCTTTTTTGTTATAGTGAGTTCAATCTCCTAAATGTTACACGAAGTATAAGGCATTTAGGAGGTTAAACGAACGCCCCACAGCGAGACACCGTAGATGTCGAGCTGTGGGGGCTGCTTTCACTTGTTAGGTTTCACAAGTGAAAGCAGCATTACGATTAAAATTACAAGGAGGAAAAACTTATGAAAGATAAACCACCTGCCAGGCCAACATTCCCTAAAAGAGCAGTAATAACCGGCGGTATGCCCTACGGAGAAAAAGAAATCTATTTTCATCATGTCGGTGGATACTTCATCCACGCTGATATATTTGCCCGGTTTTTGCGCGACCGTATCGGCCCGGATAATGTTCTTTTTGTCTCAGGCGTCGATTGCTATGGTGCCGGGGTAGAACTTGGATATCAAAGAGCAGTAACTGAAGGATTTATAGGCAGCCTGCCTGATTTTTTGACGCGGAATCATGAAATACAGAAAGATGTTCTTGAGCGGTATCAGATTTCACTTGATATATACGCAGGTTCAGCATTAGGCGAAGCAGGAGAAATTCATACTGCCCTGTCAGCAGAAATATTCGAAAAGCTTTATAATAACGGTTTTTTGAATTTGGAACGAACAATGCAGTTTTATGATGCTGAAAAAGGCGTCTACCTTAATGGGCGCCAAGTCAAAGGCCGCTGCCCGATACAGGGATGCAAGTCTGAAAGCGCATACGCTGACGAGTGCTCTCTTGGGCATCAGTTTAAGACGGATGAGCTTATCGAACCGATCAGCATTCTTTCGGGGAAAAAACCTGCTTATGTTCCTGTTGAAAACTGGTTCTTCGACCTTCCCGCATTTGAAGATAGGTTAAAATCCGCGCTGGACGAATGGGCGACTGACCTTGCATGCCGAAAAACACTTCTTACAGTTATAAAAGAATTTTTGAGAAAGCCGTCAGTCTATGTGAAAAGCGAGTTGGTTGATGAAATAAAAAGCATTGCTGAAATGCCGCTGTTTACTGTAGTTGAAGACAAACAAAAGACTTCGTGGGCGTTGGAGTTTGAAAGTTTGAATATCAGAGATAAAGCTGTTTCAGTTTTAGCACAAAAAGGGATTAGATACCGCACGGGCAAGGCTCTTGTGCCTTTCAGATTATCAGGCAATGTAGCCTGGGGCATTCCCGTTCCTGAAAAGGATGGAGCAAAAGGCTTAACTTTTTGGGTTTGGCCGGAGTCACTGTGGGCGCCAATATCGTTTACGAAAACTGTGTTAGGTGATGGCATGAACGGTACAGAATGGGAGAAATGGTGGAAATCAGAGGACTCGAAAGTGTACCAATACATCGGCGAAGATAATATCTATTTTTACGGAATCGCCGGGATGGGAATTTTCATGGCACTGGACGAGGGATATAAATTACCGCTTGTGGTGCCGAACCGCCATATCCTTTTGGGGAAAACGAAATCATCCAGCAGCAGCGAGATTAAACCGCCCAAAGCAGCTGAGCTTCTTGATTATTATACAGAGGAACAGCTTCGGCTGCATTTTATGAACACTAGCCTGAGTGAACGAAGCGTTGGATTTGAACCCGGAGCACTCATGAAAAACAATGCCGGATTCGATGCGGTTCTGGACGAAGGAAATTTGGTTACAAATGTGTTTAACCGGATTATTCGCTCTTGCTTTTATACGGTACAAAAACATAACGGCGGCTATCTTCCGGAATATGCCATAAGTGAGGCGGTCAAAGAACGATCCGACAAAACCATTTTAGAGTACGAGTATCTCATGTCGATAATTTCTTTTGACAAAATATTTGAACTGCTGAACGTTTACCTTAGAGATGCAAGCAAGGACTGGTCAGCGCGAAACCGGAGCGAAAGCACAGAAGATATAGGACAGCTTCTTGCGGACAGTTTTCATGTAGTCAGAACTGCCGCTACGCTGTTCCATCCAATAACGCCTCTGGGGTGTAAAAAAATACGTGAATATCTCAGTGTTGATAAACGAATATGGGATTGGAAATTCATTTTTGAGCCGCTCAATTTCTTTACAGAGTCTGACCATAAGTTCAAATTCCTTTAGCCTCGTGTTGACTTTTTCAAGAAACATGATTCGCAGTTTGATTAAGCTCTAGCCTTTCGCAGAAAGTCGATATGCAAATATAGCGAATACGGCAGCAAATAGCATCGATAATAACCCTTCAAAATTCATGGAGAATCCGGGGAATATTATGAAAATTGACCCTAGAATAAAGCCCAGAATGGCGCTATACAGTGACTGAGGGCATAAATCAAGTAGTTTCTTTATGATTTTAATCCCTGCGAGGATGCCTAAGACCATGCTTGACAGCAAAACAATGAGCACAACAGGCTGTAGGGTCGACATGGCTTCGATATAGACTGTATATATGCCGAAAGCCAGCATCATTATGGCACCGCCCACGCCCGGAATCAGCAGCGCTATAGAGCTGATAAAGCTCGCAAAGAATAAATACACAATAAAAATAGGCGTTATACCGCCGATTTCTTCAAGTGAACTGTTGGCGGTCAGTTCGCCGCCCGTCAAAGCGAGCACAAGCATGAACGCAAGTGCGATAATAAAAACGCCAATATTCATTGGTTTAATTTTCGTGACAGATGCTTTTTTATAGATGGCAGGAACACAGCCTAAAACCAGACCTTTGAAAGCAAAGAGCGTAACCATCTCATGATAAGTGAGAAAAAACATTATTACCCGGCTGACTACCAAGAGGCCAGCAATACAACCCAGGATAAAAAACATCAGCATAGGGGCATTTTTCTTCGCGTGTTCCCAGCTGGCTGACTGGAAAAAATCTTCGTACATGTTAAAAAACACAAACAAAGTGCCTCCGCTAACACCTGGAATAGGGCTGGCCGCTCCATAAAGTAAGCCAAGAACAAAACCTTTTAAATTATTGATATCATCGCCCTCCATTCGGGGGTTAGTGGACGGGCGAACAAAATTCGCCCCTACGAGGCAGAAACCCGTTTTTGTAGGGGGCTGCGCTTGCTCAACCCGAAACAATCTTCATACAAGAATTGCGTTCAGGTCGAGCAAGCGCGACCCCTACAGGTCAAAAAACCACGTTGGCACAGGATTTTTCATATCATCAAACCAAACAAGAACATTTTTGGCCAAATTCATTATAAAGTTGAAATCAGACGGCACTGCTGACTTGAGAAGCATGCCATGTTGATAATTCGGCGCTATCCAAGTGACACCAGACACCGTGTTGACCGCGATATAAAAGGCAAGAAGCCGGAAAAACTCATAAGGAATGTTCCCGCCAAAGTATCCATGGATGCGTCCTACAGCAAAATTGGGAGCATTTACAGCGCATAACATAATACGGTTAAATTCTTCCCATGTGTCGCCAAAATCATAACTCCCAAAGTCAATAATGTTCAACTTCCCATCCGAAATCATAATATTTCCATCATGATAGTCGCCATGTTGAAAGCATTGCGGACGATTCGCTAACAAACAGCGATTTCGCTCTATGTACTCAATGACATGCGTGTCACCCTCAAAGCGCAGTCCGCACTCGTGATATTGCCTTAGCTTGTTGTCTGCTTTGCGATTAAAGCGACTGCCCCAGTCTTCTTGGGAGGCGGGCGCGGGTATCGTATGCATTGCCTTTAAAAACTCGCCTGCCTTGAAGCCCAAACCATATTGCTCTTTCTTCGGCAAAGACAGCAGCAATTCTCTCAAGTCTTCGCCATCGACCCAAGAATACGGCGCATAGACACTATCATTTTCACAAAGTCCGAGCTCCACAGGTCGGCATATAGGAATTCCCAGCGCCGTCACCTGCTCAAGAATATCAAACAACGCCTTCCACCTGTCGTATCTTTCGATCGGCGCAATACGAAGCAGATATTTCTTCCCGGCTTTGTCAGTAGCACAATACTTTCTATCGCCTGACCAGCCCTTGTCTATTGGCACAGTCTGTACAAACCTATCGCTGCCAAGTATATTCGTCATATCTTAATACTCAAAAAAGCCTTTTTTTGTTTTTCTGCCAAGTGTGCCTGCGCGAACCATTTTCCTCAAAAGTGGGTGAGGGCGGTATTTATCATCGCCGGTTTCGCTTTGGAGAACTTCCATAATCGCAAGACAAACATCAAGGCCAACCAAATCACCGAGCGCCAACGGCCCGATTGGATGGTTTGCGCCAAGCTTCATGGCTGTGTCAATATCTTCGGCACCGGAGACGCCTTCGGCAAACAACCCCACAGCCTCGTTAATCATTGGGATAAGCAAGCGATTAACAACGAAACCCGCGGCTTCGTTCACTCTTACAGGGGTTTTGCTAATTTCTTCGGAAATGGCTACGATTTGGTCAATAACTTTTTCGCAGGTTTGCGCGCCGCCAATAACCTCAACCAGTTTCATGATAGTTGCCGGGTTAAAGAAATGCATTCCAACCACACGCGACGGCTCGCTTACGCTGCCTGCAAGTTCCGTTATAGAAAGGCTCGAGGTATTTGTCGCGAAGATTGTGTCCGCAGGCAATAGTTTCTCCAGTTTTTGAAAGAGATCTTTTTTGATGCCCATATCCTCGGAAACCGCTTCAACAACGAGGCTGCATGAAGGAATTTTATCAATTTGATAAGGCGTTACGTTCGCCAAAATTCTATCCGCTTCTTCGCGTGTCATTTTCTCTCTGTCAACGAGCTTGCCTAAAGATGCCGACATCGCTGTTTTACCTTTCTCGGCTGATGAAACGTCCCTGCCGCATAAAGCTACGGAGTAGTTCGCGGCGGCAAATACTTGTGCGATGCCCCAGCCCATGGTACCGGCGCCTATTACGCTCATTTTTTTATCCATTTTTATTCCCCCGTGTACTCGTATTTTTCCTTATTAGTGAAGGCATGGAGGCCTTTTTTGGTGTCATTGCTGTTAAACAGCACAGAAAAAACACTAGCCTCTATTTCAAGTCCTTCCGCAAGCGGCACATCAATGCCTTCGCGCATTGACTTTTTGGCGGCCTTTACGGCGAGCGGTGCATTGCGCCCAATCTTAGTAGCTAAGTCATTAGCCGTGTTCATGAGCTCTTCACTTGAACACACTTCGCTAACCAGGCCAATTTGCAAAGCCCGCTCAGCTGTTATTCTTTTAGCGCTGAACATAAGCTCAGCCGCTATGCCATAGCCCACAATACGCGCAAGGCGCTGTGTGCCGCCCCAGCCGGGGCAAATTCCTAATGTCACCTCAGGCAAAGCAAAAGACGCATTTTCGGAAGCAATGCGAATATCGCAAGCAAGCGCAAGCTCACAGCCGCCCCCGAGCGCAAAGCCATTCACCGCAGCAATTACAGGGAAGGGGAGGGTGCTAAGTTTTGCAAACACGCGATTACCTTCGGTCGAAAGCCCGTAAGCGCCTTTTTCATCAAGGCTTTCAAGCTCTTTAATATCCGCTCCGGCTACAAAAGCTTTTGAGCCTTCACCGGTCACGATTAACGCACGCACGCTCGCTCTGTTTGCAAGCTCGTCAATGTGCTTATCAATCTCTGCGATTGTCGCAAGATTGAGCGCATTGAGCTGCTCCGGGCGTGTAATTGTAAGTGTTGCGATATCCCAGCCCGCAGGGGCAGGTGTGTATTCCAAACGAGTATTTGACATGATATGCTCCTCCTACACCAACTCAAACAGTGCGGCTTCACCCATTCCGCCGCCTATACAAAGTGTTGCCACCCCATACTTTTCGCCTCTTCTGGCCATTTCGTGCAGTAGCGACACTGTGATGCGCGCGCCTGACGCGCCAATTGGATGCCCTATCGCTATCGCGCCGCCATTAACATTAACTTTTTCAGCCGGAAGCCCAAGCTGCCCGGAAACGCCAAGCGCCTGCACCGCAAAAGCCTCATTTGCCTCGAATAAACCAATATCAGATACTGAAAGGCTCGTCTTCTCAAGAAGCGCCTTAACCGTAGGTACAGGACCTAAGCCCATCACTGAAGGATCAACGCCTACAGATGCCCCAGCCACGAAGCGCGCTGTGCACTTAAGGCCATGTTGTTTTACAAACTCCTCAGAAACTACGAGCATAGCCGCTGCGCCGTCATTAATGCCTGATGCATTGCCGGCAGTAACTGAGCCATCTTTTTTGAATGCAGGGCGCAGTTTTTGGAGTGATTCAATAGTAGCGCCTTCACGAATGTATTCATCTTCACAGAAAATTACAGGGTCGCCTTTCCTCTGCGGAATTTCAACAGGCACAATTTCATCTTTGAATTTCCCTTCAGCACGCGCTTTTGAAGCTTTAAGCTGAGAGTTAAGCGCATACTCATCCTGTGCCTCCCTGGAAATTTGCAAGGACTCAGCGATATTCTCAGCGGTTACACCCATATGATAATTATTATAAACATCCCAAAGCCCGTCATGCACCATTCCGTCAACAGCGGCGGCATTACCCATGCGCGCGCCATCACGCATCGCAGGAAGGTAGTAGGGGGTATTTGACATACTCTCAGCGCCTCCGGCAACTATACAATGTGCATCGCCTGCGCGCACTAAAGCCGCCGCGAGAGACACGGCTGTAAGCCCTGAGCCGCAAACTTTATTAATCGTCATAGCCGGCACAGTCTCAGGAATAGACGCGCCCATAGCTGCCTGGCGAGCAGGGTTCTGTCCTTGGCCTGCTTGAAGTACATTACCCATAATAACTTGATCAACGAGTTCAGGTTTAACTCCCGAACGATTAAGAGCCTCTTTGATAACCACGGCTCCAAGCTTTGCGGCGGTCATTTCTTTCAAGCTGCCCTGAAAATTGCCCACCGCTGTGCGGCAAGGCGCGATAATATAAACGTTTTTCATTTGTACCTCCCCTTGTACTGTATTAATTTTTGAAACATAATTCACCCAATTCTACTCCTAATAATTATATACCAAAACAGGCATCTTTGCAAGTTTCTTTGCGCGTATAATCCAGCGATTAAAGAGCGTTGCGCAAACATAACTTGACTATGAAAAAGTTATCCCATATAATTAAAATAATTAATTTTATTATAAAGTGAGGTATTTAATCTATGGAAGGAAACATTCTTTTAGCCCAAACATATATACCAACTACAATTATCGGAGGCCAGCCGCCGCCACAGGCCGGACAACAAGTGCCAGCAACCACCACCGCTGAAGTTGGCGTTCCTGTCGCTCCTCCTGTAGCAGAGCAAGCACAGCCCCAAGGTCTTTTTGGTGCTATTGGCTGGCAGTGGATCATTATTTATGTTGTGATTTTCGGCGGGTATATATGGTTCATTATGAGAAACAATAGGAAAAAGCAGAAGAAAATGGCTGATATGCGTGAATCTCTCAAAGTAGGGGACGATGTATATACTACCGGCGGACTCTTTGGTAAAATTGTTGACATAGAAGAAAACGCTTTCGTGGTTGAGTTTGGCTCAAATCGCGGAGTGCGTATACCTGTTCTGAAGTCTGAGGTAGCTATCGCATCCGGTTCAGAGCCTGTTCAAATCCAGAAATAAGGAGCGGAAGGTCAAATGGCAACGAAATTAGTGATTTTCGATATGGACGGTCTTATGTTTGATACTGAAGCCGTTTCTTTTAGACTTTGGTCTGAGACAATAACCAAAATGGGATTTGAGCCATGTGTTCAGCTTTTCACCAAAAGCATGGGCGGCCATGTTCCTGATGTTGAACTGCACTATGAAAAGTTTTTTGGCAGAAAATTTACACGTGATGAGATAGACGCCATCTTCCATGATAATCATGACAAGTTTGTCGAGACACTAGATAAAGAAGGCATAGGAGTAAAAACAGGCCTCCTTGAACTCCTTGATTTTCTTGAAGAGATCGGCATGAAAAAAGCAATCGGGAGCGCATCATCCCAAGCCACCATCAAAAAATATCTAGCCCGTACAAATATATCACCTGAGCGTTTCGATTTTATAATGAGCGGCGATATGGCTAAAAACCTAAAACCCGATCCGGAAATTTTCTTGACCGCATGTGAGAAGGTAGGCGTAGCTCCTGCTGATGCAATTGTGCTGGAAGACTCAAGAAACGGCCTGTACGCCGCGAACGCTGCAGGCATCCCATGTGTGTTTGTACCGGATATGCTTCCTCTCGATGAAGATATTACGAGCAGAGCGTTTAAGATAGTTGGGGATTTGAATGAGGTTATAGAGATTGTCAAAGAGATGATTTAGGGACGATTTACACAATTAGCCGGATACTTCTGCAAATACTATGTTTGCAGAAGTATCCGGCTAATTTTATTTTTGTTTAATTTGATTGAAATATCAAGCTATAACTACCACCTAAACTAGCTAAGCTTAACTTCTTTAATGTAATGAGATAACAATATCTGCCTTTCCAGCAGCTCATCAAGCCGCGCATTCGTGAGAATTTCATTGCCGTTATTTTGCTTTTGATTTTCAATTAACATGTTTCGCATGCGATCTTTTTCTTGTTCGCTTGTGTTTTTTACAAGTTTTTTCTTTTCACGTTCAGTAAAGCCGTTAAGAATCCTAACCTTCTCTTTTTCGGTTTGTTCTTTTTCATGCTCTTGCTCTACAGCATACCTTTCAATCTCATCCGCTTGATTGACTTCTTCTCCTTGTGCGTTATAAGTTTTTATTTCATTAGACGAATCATCATAAGTTATAAAGCCGGTATAGTATTGAAAAAATCCGCCAACGCATACATTTCTTGAATTGGCACTTTTAGGTATTTTGCGTCTGTGAGTATGCCCGTGAAACATCTTTCTTGCTTTCACTGAGCGCGATAATTCGAAGCGGTTAAAATCTTGGCAATCATGTGCGAACACTATCTCAATATTACCGGGATTTGCTATTTGTGCGCTCAGGTTTTTATTACGCCCATCTTGTCTGCCGCCTTCCTCCCATGACATTGGCATAAATAGGCACCTCTCAAACATCACGGTAGGCTTGTCTATATACGTAAATATATCGCGCAATCCATCCGGCAAAATAAAGGGGTCATTATTCCCTGCGATTAAGATATGGTCGCCCAAAATTTCCTTGATGAGTCTGTTATGTTTGTATAAGAACAAATCAATTCGGTCGATGAATCCTTGATAAAAGCTCGCCATTCTCTCATTTTCAAATTTTCCTTGAAATGCGCTCACTTTTTGTTCATAATTTTCTCGATTAAAAAAACGGCTGGAGCCAAATGTGTCACCTAAATTCACAATATGGTCACAGCCCAGCTCTTTAGCTTTAATATTTATGATTGATAATGCATCCAAAAAGCGGCTAAGCATAAAAGCATCCAACATTGATTTTGTTAGCTTTGTCCCTGCCTCTTCACGGATTGCTCGGACATGGTTTTGATATAAATTAAAAGAAAAAGGATTCACGTCGCTAACAAAACAGTAATCAAGATGCACATCGCTATACAATAGAAACTTCATAGCGTTACCCCTCTTCAAGTAAAGATCGTGGCGTGGGGCAGTGCCCCAAGGGTTTTATGCCTCAATCACATACTCAAGCCTATCTTCCGTCTCGCTAACTTTCCGAAACCCGGCCTTTTCCATGACACGCGCACTGGCGATATGGCTTATATGACATCCGGTCGTTATCCCGGCACAGCCATCGCTATCAAAAGCGAACTCCAGCACCTTTTTCACAGCCTCAGTGGTAAAACCCTTCCCATGATACTCCGGCAGTATAAAATACCCCAGATGAGCCGTTTTCTCATCCGGAGCAGGACCTTCTGTATATGTATACCCAACGCTGCCGATAAACGCACAACTTTCTTTATCACAAATCACGAAATAATGACCATCTTCGTTTCGCATGGCATTTTCCAAGTTCTCCCTGGTTTCCTCAACACTATTAGAAAAAACACCATCAACTAAACTCATATTTTCTTTATCCGAAATCAACCTATGAAAATCTTCTAAATCCGCAGCCACATAATCACGGATTATCAGCCTGCAAGTCTCTAATTTTATCATAAGCGCATGCTCCTTACATCGTGCCCGTATCACTGCTCTCAAAATTAAGCATAATAGGCTCGCGATTATTGACATTAACTTTCTTGTTCACAGAATCAGGCAAAAGATTGCCAAGCATCTTACCATAAATCTGGCTAACATTATTCCGCCAATTGTCACAAATATCCCGCGCCTGCTCCCGGCAAACTACCGTCAAGTTCACTTCCATCAACATGAAGTCTTCTTCATATATGCCGCATTTGACTGTATACTCGCCCGTTTGTATATCCTTGAAGTAATTAGCTGTAGTCTCGTACGCACGCTTAATACTGGCTTTATTTTCATTGACGTGCTTAATAATCTTATTTCTGACATGAGTAGGGATGCGTTTTTCAAAATACTCAAGCAAGGCCGCACCCGAATCTGTGACCGTATAGCGAGTGTTATTGTTCTCTTTCACAGCCTCCAGATACTTGCTATCCACCATCTCAGCAAGGCATTGCTGCAACTCAAAATAACTCAACATACCTTCTTCAAGTACAAATTGAGAGATTTGGCTGCCTGACATTGGCAAATTCATTTTTTCAATCAAATACAAAAGCAGCAACTTGCTTTCTACCAATGCTTCGCTCACGCGCTCACCTCAAACTTAACTCATGTGCCCCTCAAATATTCGTATATTACACAGTTTTATACATATAAGCTCGACTATGTCGAGCTCAGCAAAGATATTCGCACATTTTCGCGCACAGACCGCACGAAAATATACTCATACAACCTGAAAATTGCTGCACAATTTTATACGCTTCGCGTATAGCTCGACTATGTCGAGCTCAGCAAAGATATTCGTACATTTTCGCGCACAGACCGCACGAAAATATACTCATACAATCTGAAAATTGCTGCACAATTTTATACGCTTCGCATATAGCTCGACATAGTCGAGCTCAGCTTGTATAGTATATCTCAAACCTAATCTCATAACAAGCAGAAAAGAGGCGAAAAAAATAATTTAGGAATTTGCACAAAGCTATTAAGGTTTTTTGGAAAAATTTTCTACTTATAAAAGTTTAGACTGATAAGTGCCATTTTTTTCCAATTGCTCATCAATGGCGTTTAATATATGGAATTTCTTGATGCTGTAGAGTGGGGCGACTAAAAGCTCTCGTGGAGCGTCACCTGTAAGTCTGTGCACTACGATGTTTTGTGGCAATATTTCCAATACTTTCACGACTAAATTGACATATTCGTCAAAAGCAAGCGTTTCAAAGAGTCCTTCTTTGTACATATTTGACAATTTTGTATCTTTTACGACAAAGAGTTCATGAATTTTTATGCCATCGATGCCTGCTTTAACAACATAGTCAACAGAACTAAGCATGTCCGCCTCGGTTTCACCGGGCAGGCCCAGAATGATATGGCAGATTACATTAGCGCCTATATGCTTAAGATTTGATACCGCAGTAAGAAAAACCTCATTTTCATAGCATCGATTAATAAGACTGGCGGTGAGGGGATTCGAGGTTTGAAATCCAAGCTCCACAAACAATTTCGTTTTTTTGCTTATCTCATGCAACAGCTCTAAAACATCAGCACCAAGGCAATCAGGGCGCGTAGCTATGGATATGCCGACCACATCGGGAAGCGCGAGCGCCTCATAATACAGCTTCCTAAGAAGAGTAATATCTCCATATGTATTTGTATATGCTTGGAAATAAGCTATATATTTAGCATTTGGCCACTTCCATTTAACAGAGTTCCTGTAGAGTTCAAACTGCTCTGTAATAGTACGGCCTGAGAACGTATAATCACCGGCGCCGGCGCCACAGAAAATACAGCCATCAAAGCTCAGTGTCCCATCTCTGTTAGGACATGTCAGCCCGGCATCTAATGATATTTTAATGACCTTTTGGCCAAAGGTTTGACGAAGATAATAATTTAAAGAGTGGAACCTCTTATCGCCAAATTTCATACTATCACGTTCCTTATCAAAAAAACCAAAGTTAAAAACCCTCGCACATAACACGAGGGTTTAATAAATTAGTTTAAAATTTAGGCACCAATTTTGTTTACCATTTTTGTAAGCCTCGATTTTTTTCTCGATGCGTTATTTTTATGATAAACACCCTTAGAGCAAGCTTTGTCGATAGTTGAAACAGCTTGTTTCAAAGCAACGTCAGCAGCGCCTTTGTCGCCAACATTCACAGCTGTTACTACTTTTTTAATAGCTGTCTTTGTGCGGGATTTAATCATTTTATTGCGAAGAGTTTTTTTCGCTATAACTTTGATTCTTTTCTTTGCGGATTTAATATTAGCCAATCTACACTCCACCTCCTGAAAAAGTATACTGGTTTAACTTGTGAAACCCCGAACAAGTTAAACCATAGGATTGCATTTGCAACCCTCATACAGCTTGACACCGTTGGTGTCGCGCTGTAAGGACGTTCGTTTAACTTATAAATTCTTCGCACTGCGTGCGAGAACTTATAAATTAACTCACTATATTCGCAATTTCAAACATAATATATTCTACATTAAGCCGCGCCACAAGTCAACTGTTATTTGCTAAAAGGCATATATTTATGGACGCGGGCATAGCTTAGATAAAAATGCAACCCTTGGGAGGTATGCACAATGTTTTTATCAAAAATGAAAAAGCGCCCTAAAAACGATGATGAATATATGCAAACTTCGACAACTCTCGCAGAAGGCATGACCATTAAAGATGGGAATCTATATGGGCTAAGCGGTGTTACGATTTCCGGTGTTTTCTTTGGCGATATTGATATTGAAGGCACTCTGATAATCACCGAAAGTGGAAACTTAAAAGGCAACATCAAGGCAGATGAGGTTTTGGTGTACGGAACTGTTGAGGGCAATATTTCGACACGCGGCAAAGTGCACATCTATTCTGAAAGTAGAGTAACAGGTGAAATTGCTGGCATGTCGCTTATAGTGGAAGAGGGCGCTGCCTTCAAAGGTATGTGCAATACAGCATTCTTACAGACGACGAACATCCTAAAGATCGCCGGAACAATTCCAAAACAGCAGGAAGCGCCAGGGAGTGAATCATTGCCGGTGATGCAGGCTCCAGCTAATACTGAATCATGGAATAATCATAACACCGGCAATGGCCAGCCACGATAGACGCCATAAAGAATACCTTTCATGTGCGACAACGCTGTCCAGCTTTACTAACGACGTATTATTTTGCTATAGTTAACCTTGATGCAAGTAGCAGTAATTAAGATAAAATAGGGGAAGATTTACATGCCCATATTATTTCGCGAAATACATCTTTTGCGAAATAATATGGGCTGTTTTTTCCTCTTCCTCAAACATATGCATCTCTCATGCATTTTACGGTTGTTGCTTAGCTTTAGCTATAATAACATCGTTTTAACGAGACCTCCCTATGGAAAGTCTCGTCTCTCACACTCAATTATAAAACTTTTTGCAAAGCTCCGAATTTATTTTTGTATGCATACTATAGCACTATAGTAATTTTTACTCAGGTTCAGCTTCGACCACAACTGTCTCTGTGACAGTTTCTGTCTTCACAGTTTCTCTGCCAGGTGTATTTGAGGCTTCCTTCTTATCGTCACAGCCCGGTAAATTGAATTTTGATAATAATCCCGGCGCCATGTCTATAAGCTTGCTGAGCGCGTCTTGGTTCTTTACATTAACCAATTGCACTGTTCCATTTTTAATAACAATCACCGCGGACGGTGTTATTTTTGCGCCCAGTCCTGCTTTATGACCTGTGTCCTTTTTCTCTTTGTCTGTTGCACTGCCGGCTCCTAGGCCAAAAAACACGTCTATCAGTGGCAGCATAATCACATCGCCTATATGTATAGGCTCACCAACTACTGTTTTTGTTGAAATAAAGCTGTCGAGATTCCCGAATAAAGTTTCTAAGTTGCTTTTGAACTTGTCCATTTATTATTCCTCCTTCTATTTTTCCTGTTTCCAAAGATTTTTGATATCGCAAGTTTTCTTATTGGTTTCATGCTTTTGGAAAAACAAAACCTTATAATTGGCCATAAGCCAAACCATAACGCAAATCTACCCTTGATTCTGGTTGTTAAATTCAACATTTCTTCTTCAAAATTGCCTTCAATAACAATATTGTGTTTCCCGGGATGATCAAGGCCAACACTAGATTTAAAGACCGCCACTGCACCTATTGCCATACCTGTCTGATCCGGGCTGTCCAGCCCTAACTCGCAGTCCACAAGCAATATTTTTGGCTTTAGAGCCTTAAATATCCGTTTAAACATCAGCAAAATTTCTTTAAATATGCCACCATAGTCGATCTCAAGCTCTCTGAATGCCTTAAACTTGTCGTATACATCTTTTATCTTATCAATAATGCTGGTTTTTTCTTCTTTTCTCTTTTCGTGAGTGCTTGATTTCATTTCACTTTTTTCAGGCTCTGAAGGCTTACTCTCTGCCAAATTTTCCTTGATGAAACCTTTATTTTTGATACCCTCTGGAGATTCTCTTTCATGTGCCTCATCTTTTTGTCCGGACAGTTCATTCTCATGAGTTGAGCTGCTTGAAAATCGTTTCCAAGCCACTCTAAACACGCTCTCGCTGCCTGCTTCCGAATGTAATGCGCGAACAGAAAATAATCGAAAAAACCACGATGCCTTAACATCATAACTCAGCTTCTTATCGACATACGATGCTTGCACATTATATCGTATAGGCGTAAAGAGCACTATCAGCATCAAAAGAAGCACAGCAAGCAATAAGAACAGTATTACCATTAAAATCACATTTATGATTGCGAGAATTATACTCATCTGAGATTTACTCCTTGCCTGGTGTCTGTGCTCCTTAATTTTCTAAGATAGGTTATACAAAGCGCACAAACAGCAATCAGTGTCAATAAAAATATAGCTACTATTACAATAAACAAGTCTACAAAAAATTGCTGAGGTACAATATTTATAAGCAAATCCCTTGAAGGATCCAAAAGCCACAAATCATTGTCAAAGAATATTTCATGAAATATTGTAAATGAGCGCTCAAAATCACTAAGGATTACCGCGCAGAGCGTGCCGCCCATAGCCAGAAGCGCCGCTGAGCCAATCAGGAACGATTTTGCATATTCTTTTAAAACAGGCCTGTGCTCATACAAGAAGCCACTGAGTAAAGTAGCCACAAATAAAATAAGCGCAATATTTCTGACTATAAACCCTATCATAAAAAGATCCTGCACGTCAATCATGTGCGCAATCTCTATCGCGCTAAAAAAAGGCCTGCTCTCGCCATTTACCTGGACAACAATATCCAAATGGTCGACAGCTCCTCGCATATAATCAATCAGCAGCCTGGTCACGCGCTCCAAATCATGCTCCGATATGCCTATCAACTCATGCGTCTCGTTTTTGGTATAAGCGTAATTATAAAAAGGCATTGTAAATGTTGGCAACGCAATAGAAAAGTACAGTATCAAAAGCATCAGCGCAACTGTGTTTATAGCGGCCATAAGCCATTTTGTCATTTGCAATCAAATCACCCTGTGAATTTATCCTTAAAGCCGTCTAAGTTGCCATTATCCACTACAAAATCTCTCAAAATTTCAGCGCATTTATCTTTAGCGTCATTTTTGCCCTTACATATGGCAATTATCAGCAAGTTTTCTATGTTAACATAAGGCTTTTTGAGTTCAGCCGAAGAATATATGTCCATAAGATTTTTCGAAGCGTTATTTATACACAGTACAAAAGAGTTCTCGGGTAGACTGCCTTGCTGTATGTTTTTTAGAATCTCCAAATGATTCTCAAATTTTTCACTTATCCATAAACACTTAGAAAAACGCAACCGCCCTCACCTGCCCTTGTACGTGTATGTATAATATCTTAAGCTTTAATGCGGAACTTGTCAATTATGGATTGAGTATGAAATAACCACCAAATATATGTGGTCGAGGTTTCTTGAGTAATTTATTCCCACTCATTGAAATGCGAAATCACCTTATCGCGACTAAGCACTATATCTTGCAAATCTGCACAGTTTGTAAAAACTTGAGTTCTATGGATGAGCAAAATCTGTACCTCAATCGTTTCAAAGTCTCTAAAAATTCTCTCTCGTCTCTCTTCAATTTCTTCAAACGGCATTTCGATAGTTTCGTTATTGATGGAGCGATAGCTATAAATGGAGCCTATAGCATGGGTGCCTTCTTGGTTCAGAATCATTTCACTATCGAACGCAAAAACTTGTTTGCTCTGTACCTGCGACAAGTTTGAAAAGTCAATAAACTCGTAAACCCAATATTGATAAATCCCTGCGTTACTGCTGAATCTCCCTTGTGCTAACCAAACTTGTTCATCTGTTCGCTTATTTTGTAAAAGCGAAAGCTCAGAAGGCATTCCGCCCCACTCATCATAAAACTCTATATCAATAACTTCTCCATTTTGATATGAAAATCCGCCATCAATCCACATATTTGTCGCCGAGCCCCAATGTATAAAAAACAACTCAGGGATTCCATTAAAGTCAATATCAACTAATAGAATCATGCTAGGAAACCAGCTTTCGGATAATGCGTTAAAATATGCCTCTGCCCAGGAATGTCTCGCTATAACTTCAACTATTTCTTCTGATGTTTCTACGCTATCAACAATTTTGTAAGCTTCATCAAAGTAATTGGACGGCATAATTACTTGCGAGTCACATCCTGTTAAAGTAAATATTAGAATGATAAGTACTACTAATGAATTTTTCATTTTTACTTCCATCCAAAATATAAAATTTTGCGTTTATGCTAACGTAATTACCAATTACACTACACCCATTTTATACCCTTGATAATGACCTGTTACACGAAATCCAACCGCTAACGCCGCTTCCTGTTCTTTAGCCTCTTTATACTTAGCGTCCTTATCGACCATAAACACCACCTCAGTTTTACCAATTCTAAAGGCATACTGCATAGCGGCTGTAATCAAAGCGCTGCATTGCTCGATATCAGCAGCTTGTATGATAAAAAATCTCTGCGAGTTCAGGTCGTGCCATTTTAGTAAGTATCATTGTATACCCTGATGTTGCCGAGCCGGGTTGCGACAAGAAAATTCCCCAGTTTGCAGAAGTGTCTTTTATACGCGAGCTTGTCCAGTACATATCACCACTGTTTTTATCATGTAAGTCTGCGAATACTTCAAACCCATTACTATCGCTGACCTGACAAATGTCGCATGTATCAGAAGGCATAAAATTATCACTAAATAAACGCATTTCAATGCAATCATCCAGCAATCGTGCGAACTCACACAACCGCTCGGTCGGCGCAGGCGTGTTGTGATAAAGAAAGAAAACATCATAATCCGGATAACGCGCAGCTATTTCATGCTCCAATCCCTGAGGTATATCAACAACTTCCTTTACCTGAATGCACTTGTCCGTTTCGTTGACAAAAATCTCTGTACCCGCAATAATTAGCTTCATTTATCTGCTCCCGTCCATCTTACAACCCACACAACCCATC
>Ga0123355_10001638_pt1 | contig 31254 bp, 25 predicted proteins | sample TergutEmb28metaG_3_FD_89872 | JGI IMG/M metagenome (GOLD analysis project Ga0123355, IMG submission 89872) | Embiratermes neotenicus P1 segment gut microbial communities from Petit-Saut dam, French Guiana - Emb289 P1 | ecosystem: Host-associated > Arthropoda: Insects > Digestive system > Gut ... | reverse complement strand
CAACTGCTAATTTGAACTATAATGTTCTAATGTTTGCGGAAGGGGGTTAAGCAAGAAGACGAGTTAAGACTATACATTAGGAGAGGTGAAGCGCTTGTTTGACAGGACAGATGTAACTCATGTAAGAAGCGATATCCAAAAGATAGTGGGTAGTAAAGTCAGGCTTGAAACCAACAAGGGCCGTCATAAATCGGTAGTAAGTAGCGGGATAGTGTCTCATGCGTACCCCAGCATATTTACCGTTCAATTAAGCGAAGGGCCCGATACCTCCCGTAAGTTATCGTTTAGCTATACCGATGTGCTAACCAATACTGTTGAAATTACGCTTTGTGAATAGTTATTTATAGATTATATTTACGCCTCTTGTCTTAGCGACAAGAGGCGTTTTTTGTGTTGATATAAACTATATCAGTTGCCCACGTATTGATACCGGTTCATTTACCAGCCGGGCTAATATATCCTCCACTTCTTGGTGCCTAAACATTTGCTCGTGGATGATGGCATTGTTTATCGCAAAAAAATCGTCATTGGGGTGGCTGTGGATGTAAGGAGTGGAGTTTTTGTGGCTAAACAGGTGGGTTGCAATACTGCCGGTTGCCATTTCATCGCTGTAGAAGTAGGTTATGGTTTCGTTGTAAAAGAGGGGGAGAATAGCGGTGTATAACCCATAAGCAAGGTACCGCATATGGATAGACTGGAATTTTTTTGTTTCGTCTAACCGGTAGTTAAGCCGTATATCTTTGCCCGGCTGGCTCTGGTATAAAAAGGGCTGATATTTTTCCAAGTATGGGTGGGAGGCTGGCTTGTTCTCTTTGAATACCGGGAGAAGAACACCTATGGCTTCTTGTACAGATATAGCTTCTTTTAAGAGCTTATCGCTACGGAAGGTTGTTATGTTATGGTGTAAGTATAAATGACATAAAGCCAGTAACAGTAGATTATTTGAGTTTACGGCACAGTTTAGTTCTTGCGGGGCTTCGTGCTTGGTGTCCTGTGTGCTGGCCATGTATATTTTTTCTAAAATGTTGATTATTTCGTAATCCGGAGAAAAATTTTGAGTTAGCATTGCGTATGTGCAGTATTCTATAAACTGTTCGCATTCTTTCTGGGCTGGTCGTTCGCTACGCGAACTGCTCGCCCATACGTCCTGGGCCTTGTTTGCGGTCATAAGCCGCAGGAAGGCCTTTTGTATGTGGGCATCGCATTGGTGCGCCCACAAGCCACCGGATAGTATTTTAGTGTCCAGGCGCGGGTCTGGGGTTTTTAGAGATCGGGATAGGGTTTTAAGCTCCGACTGGCTGGCTTGGTAGTAAGTTAACACGGTTTCCATTAAGGTTTCGCTGTAATGTCCAGATAGCAGTAAATTGAACGCGGCTTCGGCTAAGTGTTTTCTGGTGCCCGTTATTTCGGCAGGGGTATCTTCAAACAATTGATGTAGCCCTTCGTATACGGCTTGAGCCGGAAGAGTAACGTGGTTTTGGGATATTATCTCTGTGGCCAGGGCGTATTCATGGGTCTGCAGACATATCTCAAGGGCTTGTTGCAGGTATGCTTCGGGCAAAGCGGTCATGTCTATTTGGGTATAACAGTCCAGCGCTTTTGTATGATTACCGGCAATATGATACAAGTGGCCCAGGGCGGCAAGTATCTTCATGCGGTAGGGCTTTTGCAGGGATTTTTCCTCCAGAATGGCTTCGTACACTAAAATGGCTCCGGTGTGTGGGCTTTCGGCTTCCATATAATACGTTGCCAGATAAGCCAGTACATGGAAGCGCCGGTCGCCTTTGTCAAAAAAGTGCCGGTAAAGCTCTGGATTGGCCAGTGGAGCCATTCGTCTTATAACAAGCGGCTCGGTTATTACTACGCGCCGCCCGGCGCCCAGGCATGTGTAGGAAAAACCGTCACTTGTGGCATCTATTATCAGGCGGTTGTTTTCCGCAAGTTCGTATTCTTCCGTGCCTCGCTTTTCCGGATGCGCGATGTAAATATACCTGGTGTCATGGGTTGTTGTTAGCTCAAATTGAGTTAGGCCTGCTTGAAGTTCCGATTCGGCTTTTGCTTTCAACTCATTTGAAACGCTTGCGAACCTGAGATGGGCCCAAAAAAATTGGTAAAGGCTGTTTGCCTCCCGCCCGGTCAGACCGCTTTCCAGACACTTGGCGGCGTATTGTAAGGCCACGTCTTCGCGCTTGTTTATCAGGCTCGCATGTGCTGGGTCTGTCAAAATAAGATGAAAAACATATGCCGCTAGGGTCGGCTTCATATCGGTGCTTGATATAAACCGCTCTAAGGCATAGTTGCTTATTTCCTGTACGTGGTTTGCGTAAGACGACTGCACAAGGAAGGCTATAAGCCCCCCGAGATCAACCTGTTGATTTACAGCTTGGTTGTACAAGCTGTGTGCCGCAAGGCTGTAGTCCCTGTTATGCATCCTGTTAGCACAGACGGGCTTTAGCAAGGGCGCGTGCTTGCTTAAGGCATACAGACGCTCGCCGTCGGAGGGAGATTTCATTATTGCGGCGAAAACAGCGTCTTCATGGGTGGCGGTTTCCCGGGAAATATCCGCGCCATGTCTGGCCGCATAAATAAGTGTAGGGAGGAGCTCTTCCCCGGTTTCGTCAGGCTCGGCGGCGGATAAGGAACGGAATAACCCTTCATACAGGTACATACTGCGGCAACCGTGGCCATGGGCCCGGGTGAAAAAGCCGTATGCTTCCTTGTATTCTTCGGCGGCCAAGTGTAGCTGACCTGTCATAACATCGTAATATGGGGAATACTCTGCATTTTTTAGATGAGAGAGGAAAGATTTGCGATATTTTTTAGCGGCCCGGCCACGGTTTTCTACTGTTGCAAGATAGGCTCTTAGGAAGCTAAAGGCGGTGAAGTAAAAAGGCTCGTTGGCTTTAAGAAACGAGCGGTAGCCCAAGGCCGCGTCCAGCATATCGTTTGCGGTGTCCAGATGCCTTGACTCTATTGCCATGAAAATTGTTAGCGAAAAAAGGTTGGCACTGGGCTCGTTTTTACGGTGAGCCGCCATTGCGCCTAAGTAGGCTTTTTCTAAGTATTGGGTATTGTCGTGCAAATGGGTATTACCCGGTAGCATATAATATGCCAGCCAGTTACGCATAGAATAGATGACGGCCGTTTTTATATCGTTGCGGGCGGCCATGCGTTCATCCAGTTTAGATAACTGTTTATTGGTCATTCTTCCCTCCGGGGCCACCCATTAAGCCCATTCTCCAATATTCAAATGTAGGCGCTGATGATAAACTTGCCCAAGCGTAACTATCCGTACATCTATATAAGTAGATACATACAGAAGCCTGCGGAACAGCCTTTGCGCACTTGCAAAGGCCGATGGCCTAATCTCAAACGGAATGGAATGCGCCGCTCCGGCAACATGAGACTGCGCGTAGAAGCGTACATATTTATCCCGGCTAAAAACGTCTATCCTCATGTTTGCGCCGGTGTTGTTTTCCACTTCAATGCTACCCCGGTCTTCGTAGCGGAAGCCTTTGCGATTTAGGCTTATCGTGAAAGATGCCGCCCGCAGGAAGGTCACTTCCAGCATGTTGCCTGTTTCTGGTGTGGGGCCTATTAGGATATGCTCCCGCGCAAAGTTACTTGGTATCAGAATAGGGTCTATGCCGATATCCACCGTAGCACGGTTGTTATTGGAAAAATCCGAAGAGGACAGCCTGCCTGTTGAAAGAGTTAGCCAGCTGCTGCTGCCCATGGCGGTAACGGGGGCGTCTACATAGCCGCTGTCGGATTTTTGGACGTGGAAACGCTCGTATATTTTGCCAGGGTGGCCTTGAGCTATGTTTATGTGTTGCTTGCTTATGGTTAGGCGAGTCTTACCTTTTAGGCCAGAGAGTATGAAGAAATTATCCATAGCCCGCTCGCGGTTTACGTCTTTGTGCAGGTTTTCATATACTTCCATAAACTCGTAGCCGGTGGATAGAAGTAGCATGTAGAATTCGCTGGAAGTGAACAGCCGCCTTGCTGCAACGGGGTACTCCAGGGCGTAGTCATAAAAATCGCGTATCGAGGCAATGGTGGGGCCTTCGTCTGTGGGGATGGTCATCGTGGACGAGTTGATTTTGACTGGCAAAGCAATTTCCCCGCCGTTAGAAGATATATAGGCTTTTGTATTTATGGCTATTGGGATGTGCCCTGTCTTTTCCGGCGAGAAGTTATATGTGATAGTTTGCGTATTTCCTGTCCAGTTTTCGGGCGTGAAGCTTAGAGCGCGATTGCGCGAGAGGATATGCCCGGTAAGAGTACCGCCCCCGGTGTTTTTTATTGTGAAACTCCCCTCGTGATGGCCGGTTTCTATGTTTATGCTGTCTGTATCCAGCTCTAGAGTTGGAAGTGCGTGTTCGTATGGGGAAATTGACACTGTATCACCGCTTTTATCAAAAGTATCGTTAGTTGCTTCTTCATACAGGCGTCTCCTTGGTAGCCAGTTGCATAATCCTATCCAAATTAGACTTTAACGCGTCATTGACAGTCTGGGCAGATGACTGAGCGTGCAGGCTAATAAACGCGCCTAGCCCGTCTCCCAAAGATTGCGCCAGCCCTTGTAAAGAGGATTCATAGGCTTGCAAGGATGCTTCCAGGGCTTGCTGGTTGCTTTCTATATAGCTTGTTTGCCGGGTTAGTGCTTCCTGCTGGGTGTTCATAATGTCGATGCCGCCCTGTACGGATTCTATTGCCGTAACCAGTGCTACCAACTGCTCAGACAGCGCGCCGGAATGACCTTGTAAGTGCTTGGCCAGCAAGTCTGCTGAGGTTTGTAGCCTTGAACTGCTTTGGCTCATCTTGTCAGAGGTCTCGTTCATCGTGGTTTGTAGGCTTACGGCCTTGCCGAGGGCATCTTCCCAGCTTTTTAAGGTGTGGGCCAGGTTGGCGTTCATGTTTATTAGTTTGTCGTCCATTGCGGCGGCTAGGGCCGGGCCTACGGCCAACGTTGTTTCGGTCATGGTTTTGCCTATGGATGACGTGGTGTCTGACATGGTCTTGCCTATTGATGCGGTGGTTTTGGCCAAGCTGTCCGCTATGGCGCCCATTATGTTTTCCAGGTTGGAGGTCATGCGGTCAACGGCACCGGTTAGGTCGTTTTTAAGGCGCAATACTGCCCCGCTGGTATCTGTGGCGTAAAACCGGCCTACTTCACGCTCAAGGTAAATAATGATTTCGCTAACCAACTGCTCTTTGGCCCCGTGGAAATCAAAAAACGCGGATGCTATCCGCGTAATCAAAAACAGGCTCACAGCAAGCAAACCGTATACAAAGGCATGGTCTGTAAAAACCACAGCCAAAACAAGGCCTATCCAAAGCAGAGCCCGCTCCAGTTCTATTATAAACGGCATCATCCCATCGTATCGCCAGCCCAAGAAGCTCATATCGGAGATCTTCTTGTTAACCAGCTGGGCGGTGGGTGCTTGGGTTACGGCCTTGCTTGCTATCAGTCTATATTCCGCTACCGTCTTGGATAGGACGGCGCATTTGAGTTTTTTCAGGTCTTCGATTTTTGTGATTTCTTTTTTCGCATCGTTACGGAAGGACATAATAACCGCGCGGAAATGGATATGCGCGAATACGCGCAATATAATCGTCACCGCCGCTATACATAGGAAAACCGTCATTATTACTACTTGGTTGTATTGACTGTTAAGATTATCAAACAAGTTAACTAAGAAACCAGGCATGTAAATTCTCCATTCTGATTATCTAAACCGGATTTTCATATCAGATAAAGTAGTCCACTGCCGCGCGTTCCACTTTTAGCACGGCGGTAAACCGCTCCATAAACAAGGCAAACCCTTGAGTATCAGCGGCATCCGGCTGGATGGTTGAGCCTGCCCCGCCCGCGAACACGCAGTTTGATAAAAAATTATCCAAAGTCATGTCATTATGGGCCATATAGGCCGCAAGAAGCGCAATCCCCCAAGCGCCGCCTTCGCTGGCGGTTTCCATTACCGATACCGGGATATTAAGCGCACCGGCCATCAGTTTTTGGGCTACGCCCTTTGTTGTAAACAGCCCGCCGTGACCCATTAGTTGCGTGATTTTAACGCCTTCTTTTTGTGTAAGGATGTCCATGCCCAGCTTAAGGGTGGCCATGGAAGAAAACAGCATTGTCCGCATGAAGTTTGGCAACGTGAACCGCCCGCCCGGCAGGCGCGTAAACAGGGGCCGGCCTTCTTCAAAGCCGGTGTTATGCTCGCCGGAGAGGTAGTTTACCGCCATCAGCCCGCCGCCGTCTGGGTCGGCCTCCAGGGCGGTACGGTACAAGGTTTCGTATACAGTTGAAATATCGGATGATTTTCCGGTGATTAAGTTATTGGCATTGTGGAAAAGTTCCACCCATGCGCTTAGGTCGGATGTTCCGTTGTTGCAATGCACCATTGCTACCGGCTTGCCGTCCGGGGTTGTAACCATATCAATTTCGGGGTGCAACTTGGAAAGACCCTTGTCCAGCACCAGCATCGCAAAAATAGATGTCCCGGCAGATACATTGCCCGTGCCCGATGCCACGCTGTTTGTGGCTACCATGCCGGTACCCGCGTCGCCTTCCGGTGGGCATAGGGGTACGCCTGCTTTAAGGTTGCCGGTTGGGTCAAGCAGTTTAGCGCCTTCAGCAGTTAAATGCCCGGCTACTGTCCCTGCGGGTAGCACCCCCGGTAATATATCTACGATTTCCCAGTCGTATTGTTTGTCCGCTATTAGCGCGTCGAAGGCAGTTAAGTTGCCGGTATGGTACCCGCCGGTCGCGCTGTCTACCGGGAAGGCGCCGGAAGCGTCACCTACACCTAGTACGTTTTTGCCGGTTAGTTTTAGATGTACGTAACCGGCAAGGGTGGTTATGGTTGATATTTGATTTATATGATTTTCACCGTTCAAAATTGCTTGGTATAGATGCGCGATACTCCAGCGCAGGGGGATGTTAGTGCCAAACAGCGGGGTAAGTACCGCCGAGGCCTCACCTGTGCTGGTATTGCGCCATGTGCGAAATTCTGTCAGGGGGGTCCCGCTGTTATCTAAGGGGAGGTAGCCATGCATCATGGCCGAGATGCCTATGCCGGAAATGTTGGTTAGCTTTTCCCCGTGGCGGGCTTCGTAATCGTCTGCCATGGCTTTATAACTGGCCTGCAAGCCCTGCCATATATCATCTATGCTGTAAGTCCAGACACCGTCAATCAAACGGTTTTCCCAATTGTGCCCGCCTATGGCGATTGGGGTATAGCCGCCCAAGGTGATTGATTCGCATCCATCAACGGCAACCGGTTCTATAAGTACAGACTTAATACGGGTCGAGCCGAGTTCGATACCCAGGAATAAATTTTTTTTAGCTTTTGCCATGGAGCGTCACCTCTTGGATTATTTTGCTTCTTACTTATAAGAATAATACAAAATCGGGGATTTTTGAAGCCCGTATGGCCACAATGCCATTAATTTAGTAAAGAAGAGGTAAATGCATACAATATAGGCGTAGTACCGTTCTATATAACATTCGACGGCTCAACTAGAGTAGTAATGATATAAGCGGCACGGTAATCACACAAAGCAATGTACCAACAATTACAAGCCGCGTGGCGGACATAGAATCCCCGCCGCTACCAAACTCCTCCGCAAATATTGCGGTATTGGCCGCGGGAGGCATGGCCATAAGCGTAATAATTACCCCCAGCATAACGGGGTTTTGTATAAATGGGCGTAATACCAGCAGGCTTGCAAGCGGTATTAGTACAAGTTTTACCACGTTTGGCGGCAGTACCCGTATATCTGTAAACGTGTCTTTTAGCGGGTACTTAGCCATAAGCGCGCCTATTAAAATCATGGAGAGCGGTGAGTTCATACCGGCAATAAGCGATACACCGTCCTCAATAGGAGTTGGGAGCCGTAGCCCCGTAAGAAAAAACACAAACCCGATAATGGTGCATACAAGGGCCGGGTTGTTTTTAAGCACCTGTAATGGGTGCATTTTCATAACGCCTTCGGTGTCAAATATCTTTATGCCAATCGTAAAAGTGATAAGATTAAAAGAGGCCAGCGCCATTGCTACATAGAATAGCCCTTCGTATCCAAAAACGGCGGTAACAATAGGTATCCCCATAAACCCAATATTGCCAAACATAAGCCCAAACCGCCAGCTTTTGCGTTCTTCTATGCTTGCCTTCATCATACGGGCAACCCCAATGCCCAGTACCCCACCTATGAGGAAAATCGCGCCGGTTATAAAAAAAGTGGCCATACTTTCCAGTAAAAGCGCCGTTGAAAAAGGCCGCATTAGCGACATAAAAACAGCGCTGGGCATGGCCGCCTTTACCAAAATCTTTGTAAGGCCTTCGGTATGGGCGTCGTTAATTATTTGCCGCCGCCTGCAAAAAAAGCCGATGGCTATACATAAAGCCAGCGCGGTTAGGCTGTTTGAGAAGGCTATAAAAAGTCCGTTCATATGGCATTAGTCTCCAAAGGCGCGTGTATTTGTTAAGAGCCAGTTAATTCAAAAATAAGGCTATAATAAAAAGCGGGGGCCGTCAAATGGTTGTATGGCGCGAGAGCTAAGCATGATTTGGCTTGAACTCATTGGAAAAAGGGGATAAACTATGGCTCATTGTGATTAAAATGAACTTGGGAAATAGGTGTCCATGACTAAACATATAATCATAATAGGCGGCGGTCACGCCGGATGCGAGGCGGCTTTAGCGGCGGCTAGGATGGGGCAACGTGTGACCCTTTTTGCCTTAAACCTGGACAGCCTTGCAATGATGCCTTGCAACCCCTGCATAGGCGGCAGCGCAAAGGGCCACCTTGTGCGGGAAATAGACGCGCTTGGCGGCCAGATGGGCAAGGCAATAGACGCTACTTTTATCCAAAGCCGTATGCTTAACGCCAGCAAAGGCCCGGCGGTGTATTCCCTCAGGGCGCAGGCGGACAAGAAGCGGTATATGACATATATGAAGCAAGTCCTGGAGCGTGAGCCGCTAATTTTGCTTAGGGAAGCGGAAATTGTGGATATATTAACCGTAGGCGGCCGGGATAGCGCTTGCCAAAAAATAACCGGCGCGGTAACCGAATCCGGCCAGACAATCCAAGCCGACGCGGTAATAGTATGCACAGGCACATACCTAAACGCCCGTTGCTTATATGGCGAAACCGTTAATCACAACGGCCCAAACGGCCAGCGTGCGGCTAAGGGGTTAAGCGTGGCGTTAACTAGGTTAGGCTTTGTTTTGCAACGCTTTAAAACCGGTACCCCGGCCAGGGTACACCGGCGTAGCATTGATTTTTCTAAAATGGCAATCCAGCCGGGGGATGCACGGCTTGTGCCATTTTCTTTCGAAAGCGACCCGCGCGTTCTCGCCCGGGAGCAAATTCCCTGTTATTTAACATATACAAACCCTGTAACCCATGAGATTATACGTGGGTCGCTTCATCGTTCGTCTATGTACAGTGGGCTTATAGATGCCACGGGCACCCGTTACTGCCCGTCTATAGAGGACAAAATAGTGCGCTTTGCCGATAAGGAGCGCCACCAGGTATTTATCGAGCCGGAAGGCCTAGATACAGAGGAAATGTATGTCCAGGGTATGAGCTCGGCTTTGCCGGAGGAAGTGCAAGTAGAGGTTTACCGTAGCGTACCCGGTCTTGAGCGTTGCGAGATTATGCGCCCTGCCTACGCGATAGAGTACGATTGTATAGACCCAATGTTGCTGACGCTGGGGCTGGAAGCAAAGCATATAAGCGGGCTGTTTTTTGCAGGGCAAATAAACGGCTCGTCTGGATATGAGGAAGCCGCCGCCCAGGGGCTTGTAGCAGGGGTTAACGCCGCCGGGTGTGATATGCGTATTGCCAGGGATCAAGGGTATATAGGCGTGCTTATAGACGATTTGGTAACAAAAGGCACAAACGAGCCGTATAGGATGATGACCTCCCGCGCGGAGTACAGGCTTCTGTTGCGCCAAGACAATGCCGACTTGCGGCTTACGGAGGTAGGCTACGCCGCCGGGCTTATACCGGAAGAAAGATATCGGATTTTTGCACGTAAAAAAGAAGCCATCGCAACCGAGATACGCAGGCTGTCCAAAGTCACGCTGTCACCTGACACCGTAAACCCGGTATTGGCCGAAAAAGGCAGTGCGCTTCTTGCAACCGGTGGCAAAGTAACCGATTTAATTAAGCGCCCGGAGTTAAACTACTGGGATTTTGCCAAGCTTAGCGGCGTTGGTTCCGCACCGGGTGACGCGGACAATAATCCGCCGCTACCTGATTACGTACAAGACGCGGTAGAAGAGCAAGTAAATATCCAAATCAAATACGAGGGATATATAGCAACACAGCTAACCCAAGCCGCCGCGTTCAGAAAAATAGAAGAAAAGCCCTTGCCTGCAAGCATAGACTACAATACAATAAGCGGCCTGCGGATAGAAGCGCGGCAGAAACTATCCCGCCTAAGGCCGGCAAACCTGGGACAAGCCTCCCGTATAACCGGCGTGTCCCCGGCGGATTTGAGTATTTTGCTGGTGTATCTCAAAGCGGGCAAGAAAGAGTAAACCTCGGTTTAGATACTTTGGGTAAAGGCTAATACAATTTCACTCCATCACATGCCGCCGCATATATTAAGAGAGATTCCTCTTTTAATCATTGTAGCGCAAAGCATTTATTCAGGAGCCCGCGGTGGGGTAGCCCACGCGCAACCGGGCAGTACATAATCCCATTAATGCGGGATTAGCAAAACGGGGTTTGACCAAACCCTACCCAGGAGGAATCGACATGCAATTCCCATCATTAACGTACAAGCGCCACAATGCGCCTTCTTTTGGCGTGGCCATCCCATACTTGCACGACCATACCGTAGCCGCCCGTTTTTTGGAGGCGGTGCAGGCCAACCCCGACGACGCGTGGGCATTTGTAAGCAAGATATGCGCCCAGAGCCTGGATCTGGAGGCACTTAGGGATATGCTTGGCGTGGATTTTTCATACACAGAGGTATTAACGGCGGCATATGTTGGCGAGCCTAAGAATTGTATGACCCGTTCGGTATATGTAGAAAATCCAAAGCATGGCATTAGGCAACTGTTGCACCTGCGTATGGTAAAAGAGCCGGACCAGTATGGGGTATGGAAGATTTTTTGTGTGGAGTAGGTTGCGTAATATTTCAACCGAGAACCCCATAAAATAGCAAATATATTTGAATCGTTTCGCTGGTTGGAGCCAATGGGTGATGATGGCCGACATTTGCACGAAAATATTGACACATTATTACAAAACCATTAATATACCGTTAAGAATGAGGTAAACGTGCGATTTTATGCTTGCATTCATGCTCATAATATGGTACGGTTCTCGGACTCTCGCTCAAGCATAACCGGGGGGGCTTAATTGCTGGGGATTTACTCATTTATTTTGGGGCATAATACTGGCAATGAAAGAGGTTCGTTTTTTATTATCGTATATAACTACGAAAAATATATAACGTAGACGAGGGTGTTATTTAATGACAATGCAACAATATACAAATCAAGCAGAGCGGCATCGCAATCATATAAGAGATATGGATGAACAGATGACGGCCATTTTGCGCAAAGCACCTCGCGATGCACAAAAAAAGGAATCGTCTTTTTGGAACTTGATGGTTAACGATATCCCTTTTGCCAGGATAGAGGACGAAGTATTACCCGGCCGCAAGGCAGAGGATGTATATCCGTGGCTTAAAGAAGACTAGATGCGCTGGTAATTATTAGCGGCTAAAAGTTGCGTTGTGACTTTAGCCGTTTTTTTATGCGCTACGGATGGAAATATTGTCTGTAAGTTCGTTATAACCTATGCAAACAGAGGATAAAAAGTTTATATGGGATGATGACTATGCCTAACAATCTTTTACAATGGGTAAGGCTATGGGTTAGACAATGTATAACTAAACCGGATGCTTTTGTGCCTTTTTCGTTACGTACAATTTGGCGCGGGATTGTTGTTGTTTTATGCTTAGTCGGACCCGTTATTGCCATTGTTTATATGTACGCCAGCGGAAGAGATGCTTACATAACAGAGGCAAGGTATTTCCGTCTTTTTTCCGTACGTATATGGGGGCCTGTGTTTGCGGTGTTACTTAGCGGTTTTTATTTTGGTGGAGTTGTAGCGCTTTGGGTAAAGGTGGTGCGCCCGCGGATAGAGAAATACGGCTTGTGCTTAGCACAATTACATATTAATAAAAAATTAAGGTCACGGTACCGTTTACCACCGCCAACTCCGATTTATTATGTGTTTGTCGGTCATGCGGTGGTTTATGGGTTTTTATTCTTCTACATTGGTGGTGATAGCTATAACGGCAATGACCATCTTCTTTTGCGTTTCATCGTACTATTATCTTATTTAGTAACAGCGTCACTGATGTGGCTGGTTGTCTTCAGGAAGCCTTTATACAAATACAGCGACATCGAAAAGATGCGGAGGTATTTATCCGATATCCTCATCGGTTCACAGCTTAGCATAATCCGGCAAGATGACATGCTTACACCTGCGGTTATGGCTTCAAGCGACAGCCCTTTTCCTCTAGCGGTATCAACATTGCCGGGCGCGATGTCGGACTTTCTGACAGAAATCTTAAACCGTAATCAAGTTGTAGAGTATACTACATTTACTGAGGAGTTCAGCCAAATAGTGCGTGGGTACGTGTCCCACATAGTAGACGGATTGGTGATGGAGAAGCATATGCTGGCCAATTATGACCGCTATGCCGTTACAATACAAAGTATTGACCAAATATGCCAAGAGCATATTAGCGGACTTTTATCAAAGTTTAAGCTATATCCGGCCGGAAATGAGCCGGCTGAAGATGAGAACGCTAAGAGGTTTAAGTATTTCCTTACAGGATATGTGGCCATTTATACGTTCATTAGCAACAATGATAGGTTGCGGGATATGTATCACGCCAGATGTTTCGATGGCCGGTTCGACTCCGATAAATTAAAACTAAGCACAGCCGAGCTCGCGAGAATCGACGCGCGGGAAAGAGCATGTGGTATATTTGATGAACTAAAAAGTGATATAGAAAGTGCATCGCAGGAACAAGACGAGTTCAACCTATCAACTCGTGTAAGAAATCTTATATGGTGCTATGTGCGTATAGATGATGAAGGTGGCCGTATGAGCCTTCGCGATATGTTTATAAATGCACCTACTCTGCGTGATACATTGGGTGCGTCCAGCCACCGCCCCGGTTTAACAGGTCGCGCATCTCTTTTAGCACATGTAGCAAGGCAGTTGCCGCCAATACATTTAGCGTAGGAGGGCAGTCGCATGTTTAGGTTTAGCCAAGACAAAGACTATAAGCCGTTTGATGGGATAATACTTTCTTTAGAAAAAGGGTCGGGGTCAAGCGGTGCAGGCGTAAAAACATACCGGACAATTGGTGATTTTGACTTTCTTAGCATATCTCCTGTGCCTATAGGTAGCAAGGACATAAAAAATTCGCGCGACTTTATGCATCATTTAAGTGAGAGACTGAAAGATGCAAGCGAGGATAATGATATAAGTAAAAACGAAGACGACTCCAGTTACCAGCTAATTGGCTTGGCTATGATGCCTGGGAGTGATGATTTCTGGAAGGAAGAAGATGAGACAGCGTATACTTTTGTCTCGCTGTTGCAGTTTGGCGGGGAGCCTCAGCCCTTTAATGACCATATGCGTGTGTTGACGGAATATTTGGATAATAAAACAAACAAAAAAAGGAACCCAAACGCATGTGACGCGAGATACTTTCTATATTACAGCATGGATGTGAGCGAGCTTATCTTGTTTATCAAGACAGACAGTCTCGAAGCGGGGCGCAAACTGTTACAAGTCAAAAAGGAATTGGATTGCGGCATACATTGTTATTCCCACATGGGGCTTGTACCAGATAAGTTGCGCAACTCTACTGATCTTATCAAAGAGGCTATTATATCTTCAACGGTTTGTAACCCTAAAAAATATAGACAGTGGAAGGATGCGTGGAATCTCCCCGCCGATAGCGTATTCGAACGCTTAGGATGCGAGGATTTCTCTATCCGTTTACAGGATATTCAAATGCAAAAGTTAATTTTGCATTTGAATGACGGCCTGCTTTCGCCGGAGCCCTTTGATGGAACCAAAGGGTACAAAACCGCAATAATGCGGCCGCGCATTATACTTGACTACAAGGGAACAGATGACTTTTCTAAACGGGATAATGACGTGTGTGAGCCCACAATTCTAGGCATGTACAAAAAAGAATACGAGGGTAAAACAGGCAAGGGCGATATCACAAGGCATATGCGGCCCAGTATGCGCTTGGCTTTGTTTGACATGTTTAAAGCAGTTAGTATGCTTGAGAAAAATTTTTACGGTCGCGATGTTGTGCAATGCATAAAATCGTCATACAAAAAATTTATTTTGGAACTTAAAAATGAGAATGAGCGCATAGACAAGGCCCTCAACTCCGAGCCGGAATATAGCTTGTTAAAGGTCAATAGGTTAAACCTTCATAGGTATTTATCCGAATATTTGGACGCGAATATGTCCATAATCCGGGGTGCGCTTCAGGCTGAAAGGATGTTTTTCCAAGTGCCTGGGTTTAATGTTAAGCTGTATGATTTACAATCTAAATTAGTTGTTTTCTATGCCGCGTATATCAAAAAGCTTAAGACGGTGTTAAACGATAAAGACCCCGGTTTTGACGTTGTCTTTAATGTGGGTTTACATCCCCAGATAACAGTGGAAGAGCTGTTTAGCATTAATGAGTATGATGATAGCTTTGACAATGGTGCGCTTACAAGGATTAATGTACCAATATCATCCATGTATTTGCTGGACATTTTGGCTATGCAAATCGCGCACGAAATAGCGCATTTTAGCGCAAATAATTTTCGCTTAAGGCTTGAGAGACTAAAGCAGATTATTAACATCGTGAGCGCGATGTTGACGGATATGTTTTTTGGCGGCCGGCAACCAAGGGCATCCCAGGTGTGGGTTGAAGATATGGAGTACCTATTCCCTACCATCAATGAGCAGAGGCATATCGCGGAGAAAATTCACGACTACATCAAGGATTTTATTGATAAAGAATTGTCCTTTTATAAGGACGAACGGCAATTAATGACCGTAAACGTAAAAGCAAACTTGACGCCTGCGTTGGCAAAATTTGCGGGGCAAGTGCATATGGAGCCGTTTTTACTGGAGATTTGTGAAGAAATACAGAAAAGGAAAAACCCAAGCAACCATGAAATGCCAAGGTTTGTGAATGCCATTAGCACGTTTGTATGTGCTGTGTATGAAAATATGGAACAAATATATAGTGAAAACTTGCCGGTTACCCATATATGTAAACTTGTAGAGGAGAGCTATTCCGACTTTATAATGTTAAAAGTATCCGGTGTTGATGCGGACGAGTATTTGAAGAGCTTTACGGGAGAGTTGGATAAAATTTTTGTAAATTCTCAGTACGGAAAAATCCCCTCTGATTATACGCCGCAGCGTATATGCTCTGTTTTTAAGGCCTGCTATCCAGAGCTACAGGACGTGTTTAGATATCTTGAGCATCATCCTAAAATAAATACTACATCAGGCTTGCGGGACCAAGATTTGGAAGGGTTAAAAAACTCAATCAACAGTGTAATCGGAAACGGTGACGATGAGATAAGCGTAAGCACCCACAAGATGCTTGTTAAATATACCGTCGCGTATCTTAATGAGTGTAGCAAGGAGTGGGACAAGTACTTTAGCGATATGTGTGCGAACGCCGATAAAATAAAAGCCTTAGATGAGGCCAAAAAAGTATACAAGTGGGCGACCGGCTCAAAAACCCTCGAAGACTTTATTAACAATTTCTTAGAGCTATACGAGTCTTTTGTCAAAGACAATACACTTGCCGATGCCAGCAATAGCCCCGCACAACTAAGTAATTACTGGGAAGAGCTCCAAATGGCAGTAAGGGACGCCAAGCCCCGAATCGCCACAATGGTTGATATAGCAGTTAAATGTTTGGAGGCCAATAGTGATGAGTTCAAGAATATATTCGCCCTTAACAATTCTGATCCGGAGAAGCAAGAAGCCATGAAGCGAGTCGAAAAGACCTTTGTGGCCGTCGCTTTTGCAGATACATTTGACGAGTTTGCTCACGAGTTTACAAGTGCGCTTGACTCATTTGCCGTATAATGCATAAAGACATAATAACCAACTGGCTAACCAAGACCAGCCAAAGCCTGACAGAGAGCCAATTGATAAAGCTGGCCCAGTATCAACATATGGTGCTAACAGCGCCAATGAACCTGACCGCCATAACCGGTGACGAGGATTTTGCCGTCAAGCATTTCATTGACAGCCTGACTCTTTTGCCATGGGTGGACGGATTAGGAGACGGCGCAAACTTCATAGACATTGGCACGGGCGCGGGATTCCCCGGCATCCCCATAAAGGTTGCCCGGCCCAAATTGAAAATGACCCTACTGGATTCGCTGTTAAAACGGATCCTTTTTTTGCGTTCGGCCACAGACGAGCTGGGCCTCAAGGATGTGGAATGCATCCACGCAAGGGCAGAAGACATGGTCAAGCAAAAAGGCGCAAGCTATGACTTTGCCACGGCCCGCGCGGTTGCGCATCTTGGGAAGCTGGCCGGGTATGCCTTGCCACTGGTAAAGCCCGGCGGCGTTTTTCTGGCGATGAAGGGCCCGGATGTTGCGGAAGAGATTGAGGACGCCAAGCCCGGGATAACCGAACTGGGCGGTGTGGTCGAAAGCGTAGAAAAGATAGAAATCGCTCAGGGCATGGGCCGGTCTATCATTGCAATAAGAAAGCGCTAAAGCCCCGTTAGGGACTGGGCGAAAACACAGGCGACCCGGGCTCCAGCGCGACAACTATAACCAATGTAGCCGATGGGTTAACATGGATGGTAAGCTGGAGCGAAGCCGGGTTTTTCCTTGTGCCGGATACAAAAGAGGTATCGAAGGGGACATTATTGGTCATAAGTATCCCGGTAAGCACATTAAACTCCAGTAAACTAAGCGGCTCATTATTTAGTATCTTGCGGAATAACCCGCCGGATAGCAAAGCGGATAAATGCATGTCAAACATGGTGTGCCCCCCGGTAGTGATTTATTACAATATATGCGCGACCAGATATTTAGTGAAACGAGCCTAACAAAGGAGATGTACATGGAAGCAAAAATCCCTTGACATAGATAGATAATCTACATATAATATGCGTAGATTATCTATCTATAGCGAGGTGAACCATGGCAACCGAAAAAAACATGCTCTCGGGCAATACTACCATGCTGGTACTTAGGTTATTAGAGGCCAAGGATATGTATGGGTATCAAATCATTGAGGAGCTATCCCAAAAGTCTCAGAATATTTTCCGGCTTAAAACAGGAACGCTGTACCCAATCCTGCACGGCTTGGAAAACGACGGGATGGTAATATCCTACGACGAAAGCGCCGGCAACCAGCGCGTAAGGAAGTACTACCGGCTAACCAATAAAGGCAAAGGCCTGCTTGTGAAAAAGCAGTCCGAATGGGTGGAGTATTCTAAGGCCGTAAGCAATATCATGGACGGAGGTGCGGCCCATGCCTTCGCATAACATGTTGGTTTCGCAAAGCGTTGCTAACGATACCCGCCACGGCTCACAGTCGCAGGTATGCGAAGCGGTGAGCGAATATGTAAGCACTGTATGCCAGCAAATGCGCTGGAAAAAAGCCCGCGAGCGGGTTTCGGATGAGTTAACAAGCCATATAGCAGACAGCCGGGACGCGTACCTATCCCAAGGGCTAAACGAAGCCGACGCAACCGCAAGCGCCATCACAGATACCGGGGACGCCGCGATAGTAGGCACCCAGCTTGACCGCGTACACCGTCCCAAGCCCCAATGGGGGATGCTTGGCACATCCGCCGTATTGATAATACTTGGCTTATTGGTTTACGCTTATTTTACCGGCGGCTTAACCGCAAACAGGTTGCTGTTTACAGGGGTTGGTGTAGCCGGCTTAGTCGGAGCCTATTTTATCGATTTTACATGGCTTGCTAAATACCCCAAGACACTGCTTTTCGCGGTATCCGCTACTTCATTAGTTGTCCCGTTTATGCGGTTGACCAGACGCGGTGCCCCCTTCGACGCCAGTGTTTTTAACCATGCGGGGTCAGGTATACAGTTTTACTCGATAGAGGACGCGATAGTTTTAATTTTCCCGCTGGTGCTGGCGGTAATTGTTTTTTACGCCAAAGGCAAGGGATATTGGGGGCTAATAATTACCGGGCTGTCTTTTGCGCTGTTGGTAATGGTTGCGTTTGGCATAGCCGTTTCGGGCGCAGGACGTTTTACAATTACCGGATTTTTGTTGCTTGGCATAGCTGTAGCCAAGGGTATGTTTAATACAAAAAAGCTTTCTGCCGCTTTAGTGGCCTGCGGCCCGGTTACAGTGCTGTACCTGATTGCGCTGGTGCTAAACATGACCAATGAGTTTGCGCGGCGGGCTTTATCGGAACGGATTATTATCTTTTTTGACCCATCGTTTGCGCCGTATACCAGAGGGTATTGGCCCATGGTAACGCGCGGTGTTTTGCGCGAAGCGGCATGGTTTGGCCGTGGCAACTCGGAGTGGTGGCTTAACCTGTTGTATTATCCGCCGGTTGGTGTAAGTTACCGTTCGGCGTTATCGGCGCTTATTGGGCTTACGGGGTGGGTTTCTTTTGTAGTTATCGTAATCGCGTTGCTGTTTTTCATAATAAAAGGCGCAAAGCGCTGTTTCAGGCAGAAAAGCAACTTGGGATTACTGGTTTCGTCCGCGGTTATGCTAACTTTTGCCGTACAGGCAATTGAGTATGTAATCTATAATATGGGCTTTCAGGTAGTCAGGCCTGTTGCCCTGCCCCTAGTAGTATCCGACAACGTGGCCTTCATTGTAAACGCGGTACTTATTGGCTTTATGCTTTCGGTATTTAGGACTGGGGACGCGGTTGTGGATAGAGTGGCCACGCATGATGTAAAAGCCGGTAGAATCATAAGCTGGGACGATGGGAAGCTGATAATCAATTTTAAGCCTTTAAGCGACCAGGGCACTTGACGCGTACGTAATGTACGTATACATCTATAGATGGTGGTAGCTCAGCCGCTCGGCCTCCTCAGGTTATACGAGCGGTTTTTGCCCGTGTATTGACATAGTTACATAAAGCTGTTTTAATCCAATTAGAAACTTGTTACGAGGCTCGTAAAAAGATTAAAGGTACATACTACAATGTCAGAACAACTCAAATCCAAAAACATAGCCGATATATTGCACTACTTGCTTTCATGCGGCCCCGCCACAAAAACGGACTTAGTGCGCGGCACCGCGCTTGGTAACACCACGGTTTCGGATGCTATAAATGATTTAACCGCTCTTGAGCTGGTACACATAGTAGGCAAGGAAGATTCCATAGGCGGTAGGAGATCCACAATATACGAACTAAACCGGGAATACGGTTGCTTTATAGGTGTCGCGTTTTGCGAAGGCGGTATAGATTTTGTAACAACCGGTTGTCACAACGATATTAAGAAGCAATGGACGGTGCGAGACAGCGCTAACGCGTCAGCCATATCGGTGCTTATTAACGAGTTGCGCGAGACAGTAAAATCCGAAAGAAACGTCTTAGGCATAGGCATAGGTTTGCACGGCGAAATAGACTACGAATCTCAAGTTGTGACCTACTCCCAAAATCCAAGCTGGCAGTATGTGCATTTAAAAGAAATTGTTGAAAGAGAGCTCCTGGTCTTAACGGCCATAGACCACTTTGCCAATGGGGCGCTCTTAAAGGAAAAGATACTGGGCGCGGCTAAGGGCATTAGCAACCTCATATACTATACAGCCTTTGCGCCGCAAAAAGCCGCAATCCTGTTGGATAACCAAATATGCAGGGGCAAAAACAACATGGCAGGGAGGATAGCAAGTACAGGAAACTTACCCGACATATTGCTGAGTATGCAAGAATGTTTGGATGCCCCGCAGGTTATTGTGGCATCTGACACCGCAAAATTAGAAGGCATAAACTCAGCTCAAATAAAGGCAAGCAGGTATGACTTAGCGCGCGGGATGGCTATTTCGGCTCAGTCTAAATGGTTTAATCACGCGCCGGGGAGGAAGGAGCGAGGAAAATGAAGTAGCCCGGCTTTTACAGTCAAGCTTTACCATACAACTCATTTATTTTATTTGGAGGTGCTTTAAATGGTAACGGCATTAATAATCATTATTTTCCTTGCGATGTGTGCGCTAATGTACACAAAAAAGCTTTCCGCGCTGTTTGTGCTTCCCATTATGGCGTTTCTTATCGCGCTTGTATCTGGGGTACCGTTTAACAATGTCACAGCCGATGGGGCAACCGTACCCGGGATTTGGACTTTGCTGTTTGTAGACGGGCCGGTTAGGCTTGCCGGTACGGTAAAGATATTAATCTTTGGCGCGATACTGTCACAGATGATTAAAATAACCGGCATAGCGGAAACAATAGTTAAAAAAATTTCCGAACTGGCTGGCGACAGGCCTCTTGTGCTGGGGATAGCGCTGTTTCTTGTGCTAAGCTTGTTGTTTACTACCCTTGGGGGACTTGGCGCGGTTATTATGATTGGTACAATTGTATTCCCGATTATGGCCTCTGTAGGGATTACAAAAATATCCGCCGCATGTATATTGCTTTTTGGGCTTAGTACAGGCGGGATATTTAACCTGGCAAACTGGGGGCTTTTTATTAATGTGCTTGGCCTTGAAGTGTCAGAAATCAGAACATTTGCGTTCCCGCTTGGGGGCGTTTTTATTTTGATGGGGATTTTGTTTATTGTTTTCCAAGAGAAGTTTGGCGGTAAGTTTATTAAAAGGCAAAGAGTCGCGTGGCCCGCGCCGGATACATCGGTTGAACCGGGCGCGCAGGAAGGGGCCGATGTAGCGGGAGCGCCTGCCGTAGCGGCTTCACCGCAATCACCGGAAAATAAGGTGCGGCTTGTGGCACTTATTACGCCTATTATCCCTTTGATTTTGGTCCTTGTACTTGATACCCACATAATAACAGGGCTTGTAGCGGCAATCGTCTTCTGCCTGTTTGCAACCATAAACAGGGAGTCTGTTAAAAATCTTACTAAGGCTGTTACGGAAGGTATTGGCGAAGCGGCCGGCGCGATTTTCCTGCTTATTGGTATTGGTATGCTACTTATGGTGGTAATGGACGCCAGAGTAACCGCCAATATCGGGCCGGTTATTGGGGATATTCTTCCTCAGTCTCGCATTATGTTTGTTATTTTCTTTGCGATTTTGGCGCCGCTGGCGCTTTATCGCGGGCCGCTTAATATCTGGGGCCTGGGGCTTGGGCTTGGCGCGATAATGTTTGGCACGGGCGTGCTTCCGGCGTTTGCTATTATGGCGGCGCTTATGTCTACCGGGCAGTTGCAAGGCATATGCGATCCAACCAATACCCACAACGTCTGGACGGCGTCCGCTACTAATGTTGATGTAAACGATATCTTGCGAAAAACCCTTCCGTTTGTGTGGTGCGGCGCGGTTATTGGGTTGATTATTGCCGGGTTTATGGCGTTTTAGGTAATACTTGAGTTTTTTTGCTAAGCTGACCACCCCGGCACGCCGGGGCGGTCAGCCCTTACCGCGGATATAGAATAGGAGCACGGCAATGAGCAAAGCAATACGTATCGGCATAGACGTAGGCGGCACTTTTACCCACGCGGTAGCCATAGAGCATTCCACCAACAAAGTCATAGCGCACTCTGTTACGCCTACAACCCATTCGTCACAAAAATCAGTTTCCGAGGGTGTCGTTAAGGTTTTTAGTGACATAATAAATAATATAGGTGCAGACGGGAGCCAAGTGACTTTTGTTGCCCACAGCACAACCCAAGCAACAAACGCCCTACTCGAAGGCGATGTATCCAAAGTCGGCATTGTTGGCATGGGCAAGGGCGCGGAAAGCATAAAAGCCAGCGGCGACACAAACATAAAAAACCTAGAGTTGAGCCGCGGCAAGATGCTGGAAACTCAGCACCACTATGTTGATACAAACGGCAAAGCCTTTACAGATGACGAGCTAACAAAAGCATTAATAAAGATGAAAGATAACAAGTGCAAAGTAATAGTAGCAAGCGAGGCCTTTGGCGTAGACGATACACGCAACGAGGACAAAGTAGTAAAACTGGCACAGGAAAACGGTCTGCTAAGTACTGCCGCCCATGAAATATCGCAACTTTACGGCCTAAAAGTGCGGACCCGCACAGCCGTTGTAAACGCAAGCATTTTGCCCAAGATGACAGACACCGCAAACATGACCGAGGACAGCGTAAGAAAAAGCGGCATATCGGCCCCGCTAATGATTATGCGAAGCGACGGCGGCGTTATGGATTTGGATCAGATGCGCAAACGCCCGATTCTTACAATGCTATCCGGCCCGGCGGCTGGGATTGCGGCGGCCCTAATGTTTGCAAAGATATCCGACGGCATATTCCTGGAAGTAGGCGGTACAAGCACGGATATTTCCGCAATCAAAAACGGGAAAGCAATGATAAAAAGCGCGTCGGTAGGCGGGCATTCCACATATCTAAAAACCCTTGACTCCCGGACGGTAGGCGTAGGCGGCGGGTCTATGTCGCGTATAAAAAGCGGCACGGTTACAGAAGTCGGGCCAAGAAGCGCGCATATTGCGGGACTTGGTTATATTGCGTTTAGTAACCCAGGCGAGCTTAAAAATATCAAGCCGGTGCTGTTTTCTCCCATGCCGTCTGACCCGGGGGATTATTTGGGCGTCGAAAATGAAAACGGCAAAAAGTTTGCTGTCACACTAACAGACGCGTCGATATTATTGGGCATGACAAAAGAGGATGATTACGCGTTCAATAACATAGAGCAAGTGAAGAAAGTGTTTGACATGCTGGGCAAGTATTACAATAAACCGGGAGAGCAACTGGCTGAAGAAATCCTAAATGGTGCGATAAGTAAGGTAAGGCCAATAGTTAGTGATTTGCTGGATGAGTATAACATCGATTCCGACCTGGTATCGCTGGTAGGCGGCGGGGGAGGCGCTACAACAGTCGTACCATGGCTTAGCAAAAAAATAAACATGAAATACATCGTAGCGGAAAAGGCCGAAGTTATATCCGCAATAGGGGCGGCGCTGGCCATGCTCAGGGACTCTGTTGAAAAAACGGTGGTCAACCCCAACGCAAACGACGTACTGGCCATTAGAAAAGACGCGTACAACCGTTTAGCGGCTATGGGCGCTAACGCAGATACAATAGATGTACAAATTGAGGTTGATCAGTCTAAGAATATACTAAGGGCAACCGCCACAGGTTCTTTTGAGATGGACAAGGATTACCACACAATGGATAAGCTTGAAGAGCCGGAAATACGTAAAAACGCGGCGGTGTCTTTTAAGGCCGCATCCCCCAGCGCAATAAAAATGGTAACCAATACCGGCGGGCTATACGTTTACGAGGCATCCGTAATCAAAAAGAAACTGTTTGGGCTATATAGCTCTACAACGCACGGCTACAGGGTGCTGGATACCTTTGGAGTCGTAAAGTTTCAAACAAACAATGGCATGTGCTATGTACAGAAAAAACGCAATTTTATGAGCGCGGTAAATAGGTTTATCGAATCAGCTTCCGATTACTCCGACGCGGGCATCACCCTTGCGGAGTTTTTTATCGTCTACAAAAACAGAATTGCGGATTACTCCACGATACTTGATTTAAAGCAACTGACGGGACTTATCAACTTAGAGCTTGACGGGTTGGATGATGAGGAAATCATTATTATGCTGTCCAGTAAGCGGTAATGTGAGGAGATTGTGCGAAGTATAGCAATCCTCCTTTAAAGGGGGAATTGCTATAACACAACGGAGGGAAGCAAGTGTGAAACATCCGCGAAGCGGATTTTCATACCAACCTATTTGTTCCGCCGACGAAGGAGGCATGAATTAAATCATGAATTTTGCGGAAATGCTAAAAACAAAAAAGCACTCACTGGTAATTAGCCTGCCAGCCAATGACCCAAGCTTAGCCAGAGCCTCATGGCAAGAAGGCGCGGACGCGGTAAAAGTACACATCAATGTGTCACACAGGGCCAGCGGCACCACCTTTGGCAGTTATGCCCAGGAAAAGGATGTGCTGGCGCAAATCATCGCGGAGGCCAAAGGGCCCTGCGGCATTGTGCCGGGTGTTAGCGTGGGTATTGTGGATGGAGATTACAAAAAAGTCATAGACGCGGGCTTTAACTTTGTCTCTTTGTATGCTCATGATATGCCTGTAGCGCTTGCAAACGAAGGCTCTATTACGAAAATGGTTGCTTTCGACAGTACTTATGATATCGCGTATCTGAAATATCTTGAACAAGTCAACGCCGATGTCTTTGAAGCGTCGATAGTAGAGCCCGAAACATATGGGGCTAGGTTAAGCGTAAAAGAGTTGCTGGCATATTCCGCAATTTGTGAAAACACAAGCTTGCCTGTCCTGGTGCCTACACAGCGCAATATCTTGCCATGCGAAGTTGCAAGCTTGGCCTCATGCGGCGTAAAAGCCACAATGGTTGGTGCTATTGTTACAGGCCGGGAAGAAGAGAACATTAGACGGGCCGTTACGGAGTTTAGAAACGCTATAGATAAGCTAGTATGAGGTAAACCATGAAAACCTGCATTCTTCCACTGGATTCAAGACCCTGTAGCTATAACTTCGTCAAGGATTTGGCCGAAATAGGCAACTATGAAATTGTACTGCCGCCTATGGAAATCATGGACAACTTCCGCACCCCCTCCAGCTTCCCGGTGTTGCGAGAGTGGCTCCTCGCTAACGCCGCGTACTGTGACGCGCTGATTATATCCGCCGACCAACTTTTATACGGCGGGCTATTAGCGTCACGGCAAAGCAATCTCACATTATGGGAAGCCTTGCGCCGTTTAAAAATAATCGCGCAATTAAAGGACGCGCACCCAAATCTAAAAATCTACGTCTCCACTGTGCTAATGCGTACAACCGTAAGCACGCTAAGTCTGGAAAGCAAAGCATGGTGGGAAGCGGTAAGTCAGTACTCAAGATATTCCTATCTTTTTGCCCAAGATGAGTATAACGCTCGGTTAAGTCAAATAGTGCGTGACCTGGAAGAAAAAATACCGCCGCAGGTCTTGAAAGAGTTCCTTTCGGTAAGGGAGCGCAACCATGCGATTAATATGTTGTGCGTAGACCTGGCCGCTCGCGGTATCGTTGAGTATTTGCTAATTTTGCAAGAAGACTGCACCGAAGCCGGTATCCACAAAGTAGAGCAGGAGCGGTTGTCAAAAACCATTGAAGCGCATGACTTACAGCACAAAGTAGCCCTGCACAACGGCACAGACGAAGCAATTACGGAAATGCTTGCGCGCGCTGTTTCACAGGCCCCGCTTCCGGCACAAATAAAATGGCTCGGGCACAACAACGATTTCATCGCGTTGTTCGAAGACAGGCCGTTTGCCCACAACGTAAAAAGTCATATGCAAGTAGTAAATATGTATGAAGACGAAACGGCAAAAAGGATACTGTTCATCTATCATCCAAAAGAAACACAAGGAGATTTTTGTACAGACGAAATCAATGCCCCCGTTTCGGGATACAGCGCGGAAGAGCTGGCAAGCTTCGCAAGCGAAATATCTGACGCGGTAAACCAGGGCATGGAGGTTTATCTCCTAGATGTAGTTTTTGCCAACGGCGGCGATTATGAATTGCTAAGCGCTTTGTCAAAACGTATAAGTTTACAGCAGTTAAACGGCTACTCGGCCTGGAACACCGCAAGCAACGCCCTTGGTACGATTCTGTCCCAGATGGCCCTTTCCAAAGGCGAAAACAACGAAAAAAACAAACGCTTCACATTAAGCCGCGTACTGGACGATGTAATTTATCAAGCAGTTGTAAGAAGGCGGCTAAACAACAAACTGATTGCCAATAGCTTAGACCCCTATCACATATCAAACATGGAGCTGGCGGACGAGATACTTCAAGCGGAATGGGAAATCGCAATGCCTCTAATTGACGGGATAGTTGATGGGCATCCGTTTATCTTTGGTGCCGAATATAGATGGCCAAGGACCTTCGAAATTAGTCTAAGTTAACAGGTGGCGCGTAGCGCTGGGGTGGTCAGTTTTGTCAATTTTGCCGAAGGCGATCCGCCCCCGCAAATACAGGCTTTTGCATGTACGAACATAATAGGATTAATTGATAAAATCATTTTTAATAGACTTCCTCGGAAAATCCGAATGAGCGGCCAAAAAACACGTTAAAGCCCGCGATTTTTTGGCCGCAAATGTAATTTCCGAGGAAGTCTGATGTTCACACGGGAGGTGCTTCGTGAAAGACTATTTCGATGTAGTAGTATGCGGCGGCGGCACAAGCGGAATCCCCGCGGCAATTTCCGCCGCCAGAAACGGTATGCGTGTAGCCTTAGTAGAAAAAAACTCAGGCTTTGGCGGGACCAATACCGCCGCAATGGTGTCCCCTCTTATGACCTTCCATGCCGGCGGCAAGCAGGTTATCAAAGGCATTGCCCAGGAAATAGTAGACAAGCTGGCCAAACGCAACGCCACATTAGGGCATGTAAGAGACACTATAGGCATGGTTTCAACCATTACCCCCATAGACACCGAAGCCCTAAAAATGCTGTACTACGAAATGCTTGCCAACGAGCCCAACATCTCAACGCTACTCAACAGCTCAATAACCGGGGCCGCTACTGAAGGCGGCGCAATAAAGGCCATAACAATATCAGGCAAGTACGGCAAGATGACCGTAAACGGCAAAACCTTCATAGACGCAACAGGCGACGGCGATATTATTGCGCTGGCAAAAGAAAACTATGTCTTCGGGCGGGCAAAAGACGGCATGAGCCAGCCGCTAAGCCTAATGTTTAAAGTTGGCGGGGTTAAGATGCCGGATGTCCGCGAATATATCAAGCAAAACCCGGAGCAATTTATATGGAACTCGGAATGTGATATAGACGGATATCTGGCGGTTTCCGGTTTCTTTAGCCTTGTAAAGAAAGCCCAGCAAAACGGCGATTTAAGCATCCCCAGGGACAGGGTTCTATTCTTTCAGGGATTAGTCGAAGGCGAAATAATAGTCAACATGACAAGGGTAATTAAGCTATCGGGCATAGATGCCCATGACTTAACCAAGGCGGAGTTTGAGGCCCATGCCCAAGTCGATGAAATCGTAAGCTTCTTCAAAAAATATCTCCCCGGATTTGCGGGCTGCTACTTACAATCGGTAGCCGGCATGATTGGCGTAAGGGAGAGCCGCCGCCTTTCGGGCGCTTATACACTTACGGCAAGCGATGTTATCAACAACCGCGGATTCGAAGACAGTGTAGCGATATGCGCCTTCCCGATAGACATCCACAGCCCAACCGGGAGCGAGCTTAACTGGGAGCGCAAGGAGAAATTCGGTTGTTTCGATATCCCTTACCGGGTTATGCTCCCCAAGAAAATATCCAATTTGTTAGTAACAGGCCGGTGTATCTCCGCCACTCACGAGGCGCTGGCCGCGGCGCGGATATCCGCAACGGCCATGGCCCTTGGCGAAGCGGCCGGTCTTGCCTGCGCCATGAGTGTAAAGGGTGAAGTCATGCCGGGCAAAATCGACACACGAACATTACAGGAAAACCTGCTGAAGCAAGGTGCTATACCCGGGAAGAAATGGGCATAAAATGCGCCAAGAAATGAGAAACATAGACACATATGAAATAGACAGGCTATTATGGCTTTCTTCTCCCGTGTTCAAAAGAAAGCGTGAAAAGCATATGATGCTACATTCCAGCGCGGTTTTAGTAGGCAGGGAAACAGCCGCGCAACACCCGGTGGATAGCAAAAATATAACGGCGGAGCTGGTCAGGTTTAAAGTGAATATGGTGTACTTCCAACACAAGAGCAACGAAAGGGCCTATTATGAGCCCGCGGAAAAAGCCATTTACCTCAACGCCCCGTTTATAGCCGAAATGGCAGAGTATTTAAAGAGCCAATCCGTCTCATATTTTACGAGCGAAAAAATTACGGAGGCGCTCACCCTCCACGAGCTCTTTCACCACATCGAAGAAAATCTAACACAGCCCACGGATATATTGTTAAAATGTGAACATAAAACATTCGTGCCGCCGGTCTATAGAGAAATCGCGGCATTTGCCTTCGTTAACGCGCATATGGGTGGAATGGTTAGCCAATTGATTGATATCTACTGGCTAAAGAAGCATCACCCCGCAAAATACGCGGAGATTCCCATGCGCGGGATGTGGTTTTGATACCGATGGTGAAATCACCCTTGGATGGTGTGTGTAGAGTTCAAAATGTCAACAAAATAGAGCTTGGAGGACCACAATGGATAGCTTCAAAAAAATTTATGAAAAGATGATGGGCATGGCGTCTGTGTTCAACGATAAAGCCGCCATTAGCATAGATGAATCCAAAATGAATGAGCTCAAGGAAATAATCCATGAACTTTATACAGTTGCTGGCAAGTACAACAACTCCATGGAAGAGCTCATAGCCGTGGCCAAATCAAAAGCGATAAGAACGGAATATTCCACACAGTCAAAATTCCTGCACAGAGGATATTATTGCCCCAGCCCAATTTATGACTTAGTAATAGGAAATTCCAGACGGGGTGAGCTAACAAATAACCCTAACGCAACAGAATATTACCAATATAACTTCGACAGCAACAATGCCATGGTTTCGGCAGAGCAATATGCAACCATCCCAACCGGCCTAAATGCGCAAACCATTGAGTTTATATTTAGAGAAGGCAACACAGAATACGGGCTCACTTTCGACAATTATGCGGGGCAATACGCAAAGAAGGAAATTTCATACCTGGTAAAGGCGGAATATTTAAGCGGAGAGCTTATAAGTTATTCCGGATGCTTACACAACAGCCACATATCCGAGGACATGACAACCCTTCATCATGAAGATTATTTTTATACAGAAGGGCGTTTATCTAAGGCTGATGTATACATAAATGTTTGTCCGGCGTTTAACAGCTATGATAAAAATGTGTATATTTTCAGATATGACGATAGCGGCAAGATATATGAATACGATGTCCAAAGCCAACTTCGCGGCAAGCTTTACAAGGACACGCATGCCGTGTCAAAAGAAAAATATATTATGCGTAGTTTTTAGCGACAACTTTGCGAGGTTATGAAATGGAGAAAAGCATAAGCATTATGGTAAACAGGATAGCAGGCATCTTAAAGGGCGTTAACCCATCTATCTTTTTATTTGGCTCGGCGGTGCTGGATGATTTTAAGCTTGGATGGAGCGACATAGATATAATATGCCTAACCGAAAAAACGATGCAAAAAAGCCAGGCCGAAGAGCTGGTTAGCTTGCGCCAAGCCTTAATGTTGGAGCATCCGGGAAACCCATACTTCCGGTTGTTTGAAGGTGGTATGCTAGCGCTTAACGCATTTTTGCACAACGCCAACGACACCGTTGTATATTGGGGCACAAGCGGACAGCGCATAACAAACAGCTATAATCTTTGCCCCTTTGGCAAAATTGAGTTACTTGAAAGCGGCAGAAAATTATATGGGGACGACTTCCGACACATGCTCCCGTATCCCACAAGAGCAGAAATTATTGAAGCAATCAAGAGCCACTACAGAACAATAAGACAACACGGCAAGTCCGGCGTAGGATTCCTTTTGGACACGGCAAGATGCGTATATACTCTTAGAGCAAACAAAGTAATAGCAAAAACAAAAGCCGGCGAGTGGGCGATAGCCGAAAACATATGCCCCGACGTATCCGTCATGAGAAAAGCGTTAGAAATTAGAAATAACCCGCTTGAGTTATTAAATAATGAAAATACAAAGCAATGGCAAGGCACATTAGAGCCGCATATTCAAAAATTTGCGGATGTACTAGAAGATGAATTGCGGATGCATGTAGTATGAACAAGCAACGGCTACCGGCCTTGACTTTTACTGGTTCATTTGGCAAAATCACATTATCGCCAAGTTTTCAATAACCACGGGCGTTAAACACAATATAGCAATTCACCTTTAAATAGGACAAGACCGTTTAAAGGAGGAATTGCTACACATGGAGGTACAGATACACCTATGAATTGCACAATTCGGATTCGCAACAGTAAATAAGGTGTGCTAAACTTGAAGCGGCTAAAGCAAATATAGCCCTAGGTTAAGCACGCCTTTTTATGTTCGCCAATCTGAATGTGAAGAGGTGTATTTTTTATGTCCAAAAAAAGTCATTCACCGTTATGGGTGTCTCAAAATTTCTTGACCAGCATAAAAACAATACAGCGGATCATCCGCAAAGCCAATATCAACACAAACGACCATGTAGTAGAAATAGGCCCAGGCAAAGGGCACATAACCGGCGTATTGTTACAGCACTGCAAAAAGGTATCCGCAATCGAGATAGACAAGAGTCTCTACAACAAGCTACACATTAAATATGAAGCGACAGAAAGTTTAAAACTCTACCACCACGACTTTTTAAAGTGGAATCTCCCTGCCACAGGGCAGTACAAAGTCTTTGCTAACATCCCATTCAACCGCACAACCGACATTATAATGAAGCTAGCCGGGGCAATTAACCCGCCCACAGACGCGTGGCTGGTAGTAGAAAAAGGCGCGGCCAAGCGGTTTATGGGTATCCCCAGGGAGAATGCGCGCTCCCTTTTTCTTAAACCGCTATTCGACATGCATGTTATTTATCATTTCGCAAGGGAAGACTTTCACCCCATGCCCGGCACCGATGTCGTTATGCTTCATATAAAAATGAAGTCCCCACACGACATCCCGCGCACGGAGTGGCGGCGTTACCACGGCTTCATATCCAGCGCATCAAGGAATAATGGTGCCGGCCTAGCGCATCTGTTCACAAAAAAACAATGGGCGAAAGCACGCAAGATGGCAGGCATTAACGACCAGCACTCAGGAGAAATACTGTATATACAATGGTTATGCCTGTTTCGATGTTATAAATTTTTTGCGGGAAAATTGTATGAAAAGCCTATTTAAAAGATGAATCAGAAATTTTTCAAATTTTTTTTCAAAAAAAGATAAAAACCCCTTGACATCAAACAAACACAGTACTATAATGGCGTTCGTCTCAATCGCCGGGTCAAGTGCGAAGGTCGAAACAAACGTGAAGTGTGCAACAAACAGAAGTATGAAACAAAGCAAGCGCCAAAAGTAGCAAGCGCCAAAAGCAGT
>Ga0123355_10001637_pt1 | contig 31257 bp, 27 predicted proteins | sample TergutEmb28metaG_3_FD_89872 | JGI IMG/M metagenome (GOLD analysis project Ga0123355, IMG submission 89872) | Embiratermes neotenicus P1 segment gut microbial communities from Petit-Saut dam, French Guiana - Emb289 P1 | ecosystem: Host-associated > Arthropoda: Insects > Digestive system > Gut ... | reverse complement strand
TCCTCAGAAACTCCTCATAGCTTTCCCCGGTATCTCGGCGCACGATCGAACGCATGGCCGCGTTCGCCTCCAGCGTCGTGCCATCAATGCCCACCGTCTTGCCTTTCAGCAGTCCTTTCTCTGTCAACAATTCCAGCACCCAACCAAATACCGCTTGATGGGTTTCCACGTCGATCAGCCGCCGTGTGCGGGAAATCGTTGAATGATCCGGCGGCATCTCGTCCCACCCCACTCCCAGAAATCTCCGCAGCGCCAGCGAATCCGCTGCTCGCCATGCAATCCCTCGCTCACTATCAATCCCTTCAAAGTATCCGACCAGTAACATGCGGAAATAGCGTCCCGGCGCCAGCGACGGCCGTCCCATCCGCTCCGCATAAAAAGGCGCACACCGTCCTTCCACAAACTCATCAAACCCGCGCTCTTCCAGCACTTGGTTCAATCGGGTGTAAAACGGATGGGCCACCGTCTGCGGTAACTCCGCCTGCGGAATCCAGATCGGCTCTTGTCGTTGCTGCTTTGCTCTTTTCCCCATTGCCATACGCCGAGTGTACGAACTTAGGCTGTGGATCTGCCGCCAATTCGGCCTCAGGAATCAAGACTTGCACCACGGGCCGCTAGGTTGGATACAGTCCCTGGGTGACAATGCCGGCAGAACTACTCTACCCGGTAACCATCGGCCTAGGGCGTTGTCTGGACTCTTCAAAGAGATTCAAAGAGATAAAGGCAGGCTGTCCACGACTCCATGCAATGGCAGCGGGCGATGTAACTCGAGGTCCAACCGAGACCTTGCGCGCGCTGCTCTCTATTCGCGCACATAATGCCTCTGCTCGCCGACCATATTAGCATCGGGAGAAAAAGTGATGGTGCAATCAAATTCATTCCTGCTAAACCAGTGTACATCGCACCTGCCAATGGAGTTCTCTCCCTGGAATTCTTCTATGACTCCCGTGTTGGGGCCGGTGGAAGCATATTTCCAGTTGGCATGGACTTCTCCGCTTCCGACAGTTCTCCGAATTTGGAGGTCCGAAGTCCCATTCGAACTAATCGTCCACTCCAGCGTATATTCAGTACAGTAGTCGGGAACATTCTTACCTTTGCAGAGCGATGGTGCGTTCCAGGTGTTGAGCTTGACATATTTCCACTTGCCTACCAGAGGATGGTTCGGAGCTACCGCATATTTCGCGTTGTCGATAGCCTGACCGCGCTCATAGTGCGCTTTGCTTAGTATTCTTCCATCCTCGGCATAGGTTATGACATCTCCCTGCAGTTTTCCTACGGAGTAGAACTCTGTTTTTCGGATATGGCCGCTTCGATAGTAGTAGACCACTTTGCCGTCAAAATTCCAGTGCTCACAGGTCATGACATTGGTGATTACGTTCGCAACCAGGGCCACTTCCCCGCCTGGAAAATAGTCCGTCAGCGAACAGAGATGGAGTCCGGTCAGCTCAGAATGGGAGTACCAATCGCCGTAGGTTTCGTCTCTTCCTATGTGTGTGATGGCGATAGGGTTCTTGTATTTGATGACACGTTTAAAGGCGTAAGACCTCTCGCTGGCTGGATGGTAGTTCTGATCGAGATAGGTAACGCTTTCGGCAAGCGAAAAAGTGGTGGCGAACAGGGCAATTACCGCAAGTGCGAGCAACCGGCTTCGAACGCGCTGCATGAAACAGCTCCCTTCATGTCTTCGAGGATGCCGCTTCGGCTATCACATTGTAAACCGACGTGCGGTCTGTCAAAGGCGCCGCCCGGGGAGACGCAAATGCGACGATGCCCGATGAAATCGACCGCCTTCTTCGCATAGCGGATAAGTCTGGTAAGTTAACCCTTGAGGATTAGTCAAATTCTCCTGTGAGGTGGCTCCTGCTGACGAATCGACTGGCTGGTACCGCTCTCTTGTTTTTTTCGGCGATTCTGAATGCCCAGAGTGTCGCGCATTCAACAGGCGTAGTTCATACAGACCAGGTTGACCTTGGGTACGAGACCTTCGGCAAGCGGGGAACCGCGCTTCCGGTGATCGCCGTCAATGGCGGACCTGGACTCTCGCACGCGTACATGGTTCAGAATGACCTATGGGAGCGGGTCGCCAGACAGCGGCTGGTGGTTTTCTATGATCAGCGCGGCACCGGAGCATCCAAACGCCTGCAGGCGGGGGCCCTGCAGACCATGGATGCCCAAGTCGCAGATCTCGAAGCCGTGCGGCAGGCCCTGGCGCTTGATAAAGTTGGGCTGGTCGGCGATTCGTACGGCGGGCTGCTCTCCATGGCCTATGCCGCGGCCCATCCCGAGCATGTGGCTAGGCTGGTGCTCTCCGATTCTCCCGGCCCATCCTGGAAGAGCATCGTTCATCTGCTGCCGCAGGTTTTCCCCGACATCCAGGAGCGGAATGCTCAGGAGAAGCAGAAACTCGGCGGCGACACGGATGCGGCAGCCCGCGTCGACTTACAGAACCACTTCCGCATGATCTTCTACTCGCCCGCCAAACGCGATGCTTACATGAGCCACATGGGCGATCTCGGCTTTGAGCCTGCGGTGGGTGACGCCGTGGAAAAGGCGACCGCCGATCTGGATCTCACGGAACAAATCGCGAAGTTTCGTTTTCCGGTCCTCATCATTAACGGTCGCTACGACATGAACGTAGCTCCACTCACAGCGTGGCAGCTGGCGAAGACAATTCCCGGAGCGAAAATCGTTTTCTTCGAACAGAGCGGGCACTTGCCGTCCTTTGAGGAGGGGGAAAAATATCTCAAGGTGCTCGAGGATTTCTTGAACGAGCGCTGAGGGCCAGGGCGCGTCCTGTAGAAGTCGTTGACTTACCCAAGCGCCGCTGCCTGGACAGAAAACGCCCTTTTTTTTCCCGCATCGGGTCTACCCGCATGGCCTTCGCGGCGGGAGGTAGCAAGCCGGATTGACGGTACTCAGCACATCCAACCGAAAACCTCGTAAGGATCAGGTGCGAGGCGTTCGGCAAAGGCGAGGCTTTTCTCTTCCCGAGCAAGAAAACCCAGTTCGGGCGCGACACCGTTGTCGGCTAGAACGGAGTCCCACAGGGCGCAAGGAAGGGGAGTCGTGTAGTCACTAAATCAACGCGCCGTACTCGTCCATCCCAACTGGGCAATTACAGAGACGTACAGTGCGAACGCTGCGGTGGAAGACAGGGCTCGCAAATGGTTCCACATGGTCCACTCGCGCAGGTAGCGCCCCCACGCGGTTGCGACGTCGGTACTCGCCCGACCAACCTCGGCCAGTGTGTTGTTGAGCGGAACATTGAGGAAAACGGTACACAGGAACATCCCCGCGACATAAATCAGTCCACCTGCAATCATCGCAGTTCCGCCCCGCTCGCCCCTGCGAGCCAGTCCAAGGATCGCCAGCGCTGCGCTGGTCAGCGTGGTGCCGAAGAACAACAACATGAACCAGGATCTCAAAATTGTCGAATTGATCGAGTTCATGGCCGAGACAGCGTGCAATGGGTCCATGCGGGCGAGCGCAGTCATGACGAATGTGGAAAAAGCGAAATAAGTCCCGGCGAGCAGCCCGCAACCAATCGCGCTGAACCAGAGGAGACATTGGGTCATCATCATCTCACGCTCTCCAAACGGCGGTAGCCGCTATGCGTTTCACATACTCGGAGAAATCCCGGCGCGCACGCCCCGGCACACGGTGCAGGCGGTCCGCGCCGGCCAGTCTTTCCCGTGTCGCCTGTCAGATGTCTGTCTTGATCTCTATTTCCTGGTTTCTTGTGATCCATGTTCGCACCGTTCGTCGACAATACATGGCGATCCGCGGCGGATCAATGCTCGTTCATCGCTACTTCCTGCCCTTTCGTCCAGAGTTCTTGGACAGTCGTTTCGCCGCGGAGGGATAATCTTGCCATGAAAGTTGAACTTCCCGCAGTGGTTGATCCGGTGGGCGCGGCCCTCGATTTTCTCCGGATGAGCGGCACGTTTTACTGCCGCTCCGAATTCACCTCGCCATGGGCGCTTGCGATTCCGCCGATGCAGAGCTGTCTCATGCTGCATGTCGTAATCGCCGGCGAACCCTTTCTCGAAGTGGACGGTGCACCAGACCGCGTGCTTCGGCCAGGCGATCTGACTTTGGTTCCGCTGGGTGATGAGCACCGGCTAAAGAGCGGTTCTGGTCTGCCAGCGTCGAAACTCTTTGAGATAGATCGGGAGCAGGTGAGCGAGCGCTATGAAGTGCTGCGGCTCGGCGGGGGTGGCCAGAGGACGACGATGATTTGTGCTCTCTTCCAGTTCGAGGATCCCGCCGCGCAACAACTGATGGACTTCTTACCCAAGGTTATTCATGTTGACTCTTGGACGGCTCCAGAATCTGACTGGATACAAAGCACACTGCGGATGATGGCAGCCGAAGCACGCGAGATGCGCCCCGGGGGAGAAACCATGATCACTCGCCTTGCAGATATCCTGGTAGTCCACGCCATCCGATTCTGGATCACCCATGCTCCTTCGCAGCAGAAGGGCTGGCTCGGAGCGCTGCACGACCCGCATATCGGCCCCACTATCTCGAAAATTCATCGCGACCCCGGCCATTCATGGACGCTGGAGTCCCTGGCTGTGGAGGCCTTTATGTCGCGCTCTGCATTCTCGGCGCGCTTCACGGAACTGGTTGGCGAGCCGGCGATGCGTTATGTGACTCGGTGGAAGATGAATGAGGCTCGTTTGCGACTCGAACGTGGTGCGACAGTTGGCGAGATTGCGACGGAGCTGGGCTATGAGTCGGAGGCGGCATTCAGCCGGGCATTCAAGCGGCATGTCGGAGTTCCCCCGGGAGCGGCGAAACGTGCGCACTCCTGTTAGTCGGCTTGACCGGGCGCCCCGCGGTGTTCCGAACGCTTGACGTCGATTTGCGGAGAAAAGTGTCGGTGAGAAGGTGATCACCCGGTTTCCCTTTTGGCATAGCCCTGCTCTGAAAGCAAAGTTATCGATGGCGCAGGTCTTGAGCGTTTCCTCAGCGACGAAACCACGTGAGCTTTCCGTGGCTCTGCATCGCTTGCGGGGAATGAGGAGGTGTACCACCCGATTTCGTCCGCAATGCCTGAGGCTGATATTCGCCGACGCTCCTGCCCTATGCAGGCAAGCTCGTGAAGATCAGCGGACCTATTTACGAGCGCGGCGGTTCGAAGGCGATCACCGTTGAACAGATCGAGACAGTCAAAGATTGAGCAAGGCACAAAGGCCGAATTCGGGATCCCCGGCCTCTGGCGTCCCCCGGGAGCAGGAATGAGTTCCTGGAAGGAATCCCTGCTACTACGCTTAATCATGCGGCTCTGTTGTCGCCCGGCACTCTCCAGGATTTCTACTTGACGGGCCATTCTACGGCACCTAAGTTCCGGATTTCTTCAAGGCTGCGGAAGGATTCGGTTTGCCAGCACTGACATGGCGGTAGGATAAGGAGTGAAGGAGCATCCGGTGCTTATCGTCCACGTGCACGTGCACGTCAAGCCCGAGTCGGTTGCGAGTTTTCTGCAAGCGACCGTTGAAAACGCCCGCTCGAGTGTTCAGGAACCTGGGATTGCCCGCTTCGAGGTGGTTGAGCAGCAGGACGATGCGACCCGGTTCGTGCTAATAGAGGTCTACCGCACGCCAGAAGCAGTGGCTGCGCATCGAGCGACCGCTCACTATGCAAAGTGGCGCGATGCGGTTGAGCCGATGATGGTCGAGCCGCGCCAAAGAGCGCTGTACAACGGTATCTTCCCCGATCCCGAAGGCTGGTAGAACCATGCGCTTCGAGTTTGCGACCGCAACGCGGATTGTCTTCGGAGAAGGTACCGCGGCCGCTCTGCCGGAATTGGTTCGCAGCTTCGGCGCACGCCCGCTGGTGGTCACGGGCGCCCGTCGAGAGCGTGCGCAATCTCTGGTCTCGGCACTCTCGGCGGAGACCTTTGTGGTACCCGGCGAGCCAACGGTCGACCTGGTCCGTCAGGGCGCGCGACACGCGCAGAATGCCGCCTGCGATGTCATCGTCTCGTTCGGCGGTGGCAGCGCATTGGATGCTGGCAAGGCGATTGCCACCGTGGTTACCAACGGCGGCGAGCCACTTGAGTTTCTCGAGGTGGTAGGGAAGGGCCGCGCCATCGCCGTTCCGCCGCTGCCGTTCATTGCGGTGCCGACCACGGCCGGCACCGGCACTGAAGTTACACGCAACGCCGTGCTCGGATCCACCGAGCATGGCGTCAAAGCCAGTTTGCGGAGCCCACTCCTGCTGCCGCGGATCGCACTGGTCGATCCTGAGCTGACATACGGGCTGCCGCCTTCGGTCACTGCAAGCTCCGGGCTTGACGCCCTGACGCAGCTCATCGAGCCCTATGTCAGCTCACGCGCCAATCCGCTGGTGGATGCACTTTGCGTCGAGGGGATCGGGCGCATTGCCGGTGCGCTGCGCCGGGCATACCGCGACGGCACCGATATCGAGGCGCGCCGGGATATGTCGCTGGCTAGCCTGTTCGGTGGCTTGGCGCTGGCCAACGCCGGGCTGGGCGTGGTGCATGGCTTTGCCGCCCCGCTCGGCGGTTCGTGGAAGGCGCCGCACGGCGCGCTCTGCGCAGTGCTGCTGCCGCACGGCATGGCGGCCAATCTAGCCGCCTTGCGGGCGCGCGCGCCGCAGCATCCCTCCCTGGAACGCTACACTCTCATCGCGCGCCTGCTTACCGGCCGGAACGATGCGAGCGCAGAGGAAGGCATCGACTGGGTATGCGCACTCTGCGCCGAGCTCAACGTTCCTGCGCTGCGCGCCTGGGGGGTCGCCAAGGGCGATTTGCCCGCCGTAGTCGAGAAAGCGGTGCGCGCCAGCAGCATGCAGGTCAATCCGATTCCGCTCACCGCCGAGGAATTGCTCGGGGTGGTAACGGCAGCGTGGTAGGCGCGGGCGGGGTGGGGGCGATGGATTGAGCAAGCGTGATGTCACGCCCCCGAACCCCCGATTTCTACTTGACCGAGCATGTACGGCCTTGAAGACCCGGAGTTCTTGGCGCCTGTTCGAGATTGGACAAGGCCGTATCAGCCGATGGTCAGCATGCACTTATGGAGCAACGCACTTGTGCCGCCTATCATGATGACGCCGGCAGGCGAAGGACGCAGGTGTGAACAGGCAGAGTTTTGAAAAGAAGCTTGAGGCCCTTGAAGCGCTGCGCTCGACCCCCGGTTCGGCGGGAACCGTCGACCAGGTTCGCAAAGCTCTCAGGGATCGCAACAATTACTATGTTTCGAAAGCAGCCGCCATTGCCGGGGATTTGCTCATGTCGGAAATGGTGCCGGACCTGATCGCGGCATTCGAACGTTTTCTTGTCGATCCGGTGAAAGCAGATCCGCAATGTTGGGCAAAAAATGCGATTGCCAAGGCACTGAAGGGCCTGGGCCACTGCGACCCAGCTGTGTTTCTGCGCGGCCTCGTCCATTTTCAGCCCGAACCAATCTGGGGAGGACAATCCGACACCGCGCCTGCTCTGCGGGGGACATGCGCCCTCGCGCTGATCCAGTGCCAGTTGGACGACCGCGCAATTCTGACCCATTTGACGGATGCACTCGCCGACCCGGAAAAACCCGTGCGACTCGATGCGGCGATGGCCATAGCGCAGCTCGCCAGGCCCGAAGGCGCGTTGCTGCTTCGCTTGAAGGCGCTGGCGGGCGATCCCGAGCCGGAAGTGACGGGACAATGTCTGGCTGCTCTGGTGAGCCTTGAGCCGCAGGCGTCGGTCGAGTTTGTCGGCAGATTCCTGAAGGCGGCGGATGAAGACGTTCGTTCCGAAGCCGTGGGCGCTCTGGCCAAATCCCGAGAAGCGGAAGCCTTCCAGTTGTTGAAGAATTACTGGCGGACGCGTTTGTCTCCCGAAATGCGACGTGTGGTGCTGACGTCTCTCGGGGCATCTCCCCTCCCCGAGGCGGCTGAGTTCCTCGTCACCGCTGTGAAGGAGGAACCGACCGATGTTGCGGTTCACGCACTCGAAGCCTTGGGCGTCAGTCGTTTTCGACTCGAGGTGGGAGAACGAGTTGCTGCGATTGTCGAAGACAGGCAGGAAGCCCGTCTCCGGCACGCATTCGAACAAGAATTTCGGAAAGCCGGGGAAGTATGATTCACCCCAGAGGGTCGAGGAGAACGGTTTTGTCGGGCTCCAGATTGAGACCGGCCTCTTCAGGTCCGATGCCGGTGGCTTCCCGTTTCACCTGGGCCATCAACCGTCGCTCAAAGCGCGGCCTGCGAGGCGCGTTTCGACCCAGGTTCGGAATTCCGTCCAACACTTCCTTTCCGTCATTCGGGCAGGCGAAGCGGCCGCACCCTGCCTGTAGCGTGACCGCCCCCCTGCTGGACGCCGGGGTGTGCCATGCGCCTTGAATGGTACAATTCGCTCCTTTACCCGAGTCCACCAGCGGATGGCACATGATCGAGATCACGGGCCTCTTCAAGGCTTTTGGCGCTGTCACTGCGGTGCGCGACCTGAGCTTCAACGTACACCCCGGGGAAGTCCTGGGACTTGTGGGGCCGAACGGTGCGGGCAAGACTACGACGCTGCGCATGCTGGCGGGGGTTATTCCGCCCACCTCGGGCGAAGTGCGCATTGCCGGACACGACATTGCCAAGGAACCGGTCCAAGCCAAGCGGGAACTGGCGTTCTTCCCGGACGAGGCGAGACTCTTTGATTATCTAACGGTTCGGCAGCACCTTGCCTTCGTGGCACGGTTGTATGACGTTGCGAATCACGAGGCGCTTGCCCAGCCGCTGCTCGAAGAGCTGGAAATCGCGGACCAGGCGGATCGTCTGCCCGGCGAGCTGTCCCGCGGCATGAAGCAAAAGCTCGCCATTGCCTGCGGGCTGCTGCATTCACCGACCGTGATGATCTTCGACGAGCCGCTGACCGGTCTAGACCCACTCGGTATCCGGCGCATGAAGGACTCCATTCTGCGGCGTGCGCGGGCGGGTGCCGCGGTGGTGTTGAGCTCGCACCTTCTGCACCTGCTCGAAGAGGTGTGTTCGCACGTACTGATTCTCAAGCGGGGAGAGCGCATCGCCTACGACACCATGGCTCGAGTGCACGCGCAATTCAGCAACGGGGATCCGAAGGCAAGTCTCGAAGATGTATTCATTCGCGCTACAGGCGGCACCGGATCATGAGTCGCGTCGCAACCATGGCTCGCGCCCTGTTGTATCTGCGGGTGGCGACGCTCGCGGGCCAGGTGAAGTCGCGACTGAGACGATTGCAGCAGCCGAAATATCTGGCCGGCGCGCTGGTCGGGACGCTGTACGTGTATTTCACCTTCCTTGCACACGCACTGCATCCCGGGCATCGCCCCGCATCGGCTGGCCCGGGCATTCCGAGTGAGGTGTTCGCGCTTCTTCCCGACTTGGGTGCACTGGTGCTGCTAATCATTCTCGTCGCGAACTGGGCGGCGCTGCGGCACGCCTCGCTCGCATTCAGCGAAGCGGAGATCGCATTCCTCTTCCCTGCGCCTGTGGACCGGCGCATGTTGGTTCACTATCAGCTGCTGAGCTCGCAGCTTGGCATCGTGCTCACCGCGTTGATTCTGACCGCGGTATCCGGCCGCAGCCAGGTATTCGGAGGCAACCCGTGGTTCCATGCCATCGGGTTGTGGCTCATCCTGGCCACGTTGAATCTACACTTCACGGGCACGTCCTTCGCGCATTCAAAGTTCCTGAATCGCAGCATGACCCCGGGATGGCAGAAGGCGAAGACGGCCGCTGCAGTGTGGGTCGCAGTGTCCGCAATGATCGTGTGGGCGTGGACCGCGATGCGGTGGCCGCGGCAAAGCGACCTCGACAGCGCCCGTGGATTTGCGGGCTACGTCGGGTCGCAACTCCACGTGGGTCCGCTACCGTGGTTGCTTTGGATCCCGAAGGCCTTGGAGGCGCCTTACTTTGCCGACAGCACCTCCGCGTTTCTGCTTGTGCTCGGTCCGGCGTTGGCGGTGCTTGTTGTGCATTACTTCTGGGTCGTGCACACCGTTGTGTCTTTCGAAGAGGCTTCGATTGCTCAGGCCGAAAAGCGCGCGACCCGAACCCGGCGTGTTCAACAGGGCGACTGGCGGGGGCAGAGCTCGGCTCGCAGGGCGCAACGTTCGCCATTCAACCTCCTGCGCAATCGGCGGCCGGAGGTGGCTTTCCTGTGGAAGAACCTGTTGTCGACCAGTGCGATCTTCAGGCCGCGCGCCGCGATCGTAGTGCTCACGATCGTTTTGGGCGGTTCCGAGTGGCTGGTGCGGCAACCCGCGTTGGAGGGCATACGTATCGTCGTCCTGACGTTGTTTGGCGTTGTGCTCGTCCTGACGCTGCTGCTCGGGCCGACGATCGCGCGCCAGGACCTGCGAGCGGATTTGCCGAACTCGGACATCCTCAAGACCTACCCGCTGCGCGGTTGGCAAGTCGTGCTGGGCGAATTGCTCACGCCGCTTTCGATTCTCAGCGGCCTGATCTGGATCTGCCTGCTCGCCGGCTTTCTGCTGCTGCCAGGGGAAGAATACACGGGCTTCACGCCCGCGCTTCGCTGCGGGGCGGCGCTGGGTCTGGCCGTGCTGGCTCCGCCGTTGGTAGCGATTCAATTGCTGGTGCCTAATGCAGCCGCATTGATCTTTCCCGCCTGGGCGCAATCGGCTGCAGATCGCACCGCGCCTGGCATCGAGGTCATGGGGCAACGGATCATTTTCATGGCCGGACAGTTGTTTGTGACCGCAATTGCCGCGGTGCCTGCCGTAATCAGCGCCGCGCTGGTTTTCCTCTCTGCACAGTGGCTGCTTGGCCGTGTGGCGGCCGCTGCGCTGGGAGTTGCGACGGTATTCCTGCTGTTTTGCGTGGAGGCCTGGCTGGGTGTTCGCTGGCTCGGCGACCGCTTCGACCATTTCGACTTCTCCGCAGAGCTCTGACCCTCGATGGTCCGCGCAATAGGGGTGATCGGGCCGCGGGCGACGCGATTGCCGACGAGAAGGCCATATGGCAACCGGTCGTCCACTACGCCGTCGCCACCTCACTCGGGAAACTCGCGCCCCCATGACCCTCGCTGCGCGCGCGCAAACCTGTGCGGCAAGGACCGGGGGCGAGCTGGAACAAATTCAACGCCGAATACCGATCGCGTATGCATCATTGCAGACGACGAAGAGATATCCGGGCACGGAGCAGAACTTGTCGCTCGCCATGAACGATGGGTTGGGCCTCGAGATAGATTGAAAGCCGTGGGTTCTCGCGAATCCGGACCAGGAATGGGGGAATCGGGCCTCTATCTTCGAGGCCGGTTGTAGCGACGTAGTTAAATACGACACAGATTCGGGTCCAGCACCGGTTTCCTGCGGTCAAAGGGACACAGAAGCGCAATAGGGTACTTAAATCGGTTAGAAACGACTCGCGTGCAATAATGCCGGTATGGTGATTACCCGATGGCGGACAGGGGCTGTGGCGGTCGCGCTGCTCGCCGCCTGCGCCGTCTTGCATGGGACGCCTCCCCGCACCCCTACCGCGGAAGGACTGGTTTATGGAGAGGCCGACGGCGTGCGGCTCACCATGGACTACTACGCCCCGAAGGGGTCCGGGCCGCACCCGATCGCGATCATCATTCACGGCGGCGGATACCAGCGCGGCGACAGCAAGAGCGACAGCGAAGCCTACTGCGCTGATTTCCTTTGGCCGGCCGGCTACGCCGTCTTCTCGGTGAATTACCGGCTCGCGCCCAAATACCCCTACCCCTACATGGTCCAAGATGTTCAACGCGCAGTTCGTTACCTGAGGCATAACGCGAAACGGTGGGACGCAGATCCGAACCGCATTGCACTGGTGGGCGGATCGGCGGGCGGGTTCTTGAGCAACATGGTGGGATTGCTCAACCAGCCCGGAGATCCGGCGGCGAGCGACCCGGTGGAGCGCGAGAGCGCCGGCGCGCAGGCGGTCGTGACGCTCTTTGCCCAGAGCAGCTTCGCCACCGTACCCCTCAATGCGGACGTTCACGCGCTGCTGGATCCGCTGATCGCGCGCAAGGGAGAAGCGGAAGCGCTGAAGGAATCTTCGCCCATCACTTACGTCAGTAAGAACGCGCCGCCCTTCCTTCAGATTCTGGGCGACCGCGACGAGTACATCCCATTCACCGAGGCCACCAACCTTCAGGTTGCGCTCGAAAAAGCGGGCGTGCGCAGTGACGTCATCCGGATTCCCAACGGAAAGCACGGCACCGGCCGCTGGCATACCATTCCGGGCGTGCCGGACTGGGAGCGCGAGATGGTGGAGTGGCTGAATGCAACGCTCAAACACCAAGGGCCGATCGGAGAGGGCATCCGGCCGCGCCCGTCGGCCGCGTCGCGTCCATAAGGGCCGGACAGCGCTCTGCGGTCGGCCGCCCCCAGGGGCGGCCGGGCAGGTGAAAATTGGATGGCATCAAGAGCGTTGCGATGCCATCGGACAAACCCCAGCGGAGGGCATCCTCGAAGGTGGGATTCTGGCGGGATGATGTCTTCGGGCAGCTCCAACGCCATCTGCATGGCAGTACTTCCACCTCATGATCTCTCATTCTCGGAAGGGCAAAGCATCCGAGCTATCTCGCGTATGCCGTCCTTCAGGCACCCGGACATTCGGAACAGCGGTATAGCCGTACTTCGTCCAGCTCGGGGTCATCGAGGCCGTCGTTATCCGTCGAGAACGTAAAAAAGTTGGGGGCACGCCACAGTCATGCGGTCTTGGCGTAGCGGGCCGGTTGTCGCCCTGCTCTTCAAAAGGGGACGAATTGGATGTTCCCCCTCCGAAATAGCCGGGATCAGTCCCCCAGTGTCGTCTTGTCCTCGCCTGGCAGGACCGGCCGGGCCGCCTTGACAGAACCGCGCAACTTGGACGCCGCGAACCCCGATAACTTGAATGGCGGCAAGGAGCCTCGCCGCAAACCAGACCCTGGGGAGTTCAGCGATGTGGGTTAAGGACGTAGGTTTATCAGACAGCATTTGCTCGACGAACAACGCAAACGGATCTGCTCCCACCAATACACCTGCACTGCAGACCAGCAATGCCCAGCCATTACAAGAACAATACGGCGTTGCGGCCAGGTTTGTCAGCCAATACTCTGCGTATCAACCCGCCGGCTCGTCTACGCCGACGCCTTCTGCGCCCCCGCCAAGCTCCAAACCTGCATCGGACCCCAACGTTCAGCCTGCGGTGAACCACATTTTCGCCGCGGCTGCCAAAGGCAGTAATCCGACGCAATGTGAGCGCAAGTTGGCGAATGCCCTGGCCGGCCAGCCGCCGAAGGTAGTGGCGGCCGTGCGCAACGACCCGCGCTATCGGACTTTGTTGAACCGGTTCATCGATGCGACAGTTGGCGCAAGCGCCAAGCCGCCGGCAAACCCGAACGACCCGCTGGCAGCACGGCAATGGCTGGGACCGGCGACGGAAAGCCTCGTCAATTTGACAGTCTCGCTCAGGGGCCAGCCGTCCAAGTTCAACGGACTTCCCCCCAGCATAGCGGCGGACGTCGTCAATTCGCCAAAGGTGCAGGCCTTGCTTGCCAATCTGAACCGGGTCAAGCCGTCCTTGGACAACTTGAGCGTGGGCAACAGCGGAGTACAGAGTGCCTATTTTGGCCTTGAGTCTTACATTTCCGATGCGCTGGGCTCCACCCCGGCCGGCAGGCAATTTACCCAGGAAACCGCCAAACAAATCATCGGGGCTTTGCGTGCGGATGGTGTGCCGCAAGGCGAATACTCTCAGTATCTGGATGTGAAGGACGCTGTTGGAGCGCCCACTCTGGGCTCTCAGCAGGCCTCCCCGGCGCTTGCGATTGCCATTGCCCAGCAGTTACAAGCCGGCGGAGACGGGCGAGACGCCCACAGCATCGTCAACGACGCAGCCTCCGCCGTCAAAGGTGCGGCAGCCTCCAGCGTGACCAAGGCGCTGAGCGACTATCAACAAAAAACCGCAGACCTCAATTGGTTGATCGCGAATCTGGGCGGCGGAGCCACACAAAAACAGCTCAATGCGGCCGTCCAGAATTACATAAATCAACAGAACCCTACTTGGAAAGCCGCTTATCAGCAAGACAAAGCGATCCTGCAGGCCAGGTCGCAGAACCTGGCGAACTCTATCGCGCAACTCGAGTCTTTGCCGCCGGGCCTCCAATCGGCCCAGGTCGATTCCACGCTGAAGAGTCTCGCCGGCAATCAATCGGTGCGGCAGGCGCTTGGACTGGCGCTGGCAAACGATCCGGCTTCCGTCGTGGGTTCGGATGGCAAGCAAGGGGAAGCCCTGGCAAAGTTTCTCGAACTCGGCAAGAGCAGTGACGAACTCGCTACGGCTGTCTCGCAGGTCTACCTGAAAGACCGCGTGGAGCCGCAGCTGCTCAGCAAACTGCATGGTCTCAAGCCGGGTTCGGCCCAATACGACGCAGCCATCCGGACTACTTTGCAGGATTTCGCGGATCAGCATCCGACTCTGGCGGCTCTGGCAGGGGTGAACCCGGCGAGCATCAAGAAGCTATCCGGCCTGTTACCCTCCGAGGCCCTCAACGAATCCAGCAAGGAACTGGAAAGCACTGTCTCTGAACATCTGAAGCAATTCGAAAATGAAAAGCCTCCGATGAAAAGCCTGGCTTTGGTAGTGGGTTCGTACGGCTTTTACAGCGCAGTCACGGGGGCCATCGACAAACCTGACGCGGCGAATGTGTTCAGCGCTTTCACCCAGTCAGTGGGGCTCTCGCAGAACGTGGCGGGCGTCGCAGGTTTGTTCCGGCAGACGCCTTCGCAGATTGCGGATTTTGGGAGCGGGGATTCCGCGCTGGGTGACGTTGCGGGCAAAGTGGTCAATGTGGCGAACCTGATTACCAATGTCCAGGACCTGGGGGCGGACCTTCGGGACGGAAATACGTGGGGTTCGGTGGGAAGCGGTGCGGGATTGGGCGGGACGCTTCTCAAATTCGTACCCGAAGAATTTGCGTCCGATTTTCTACAAGGCGGTTTGGACCCGGTCAGCGATGTTCTGACGGTTGCCTCGGCGGTGATTGGAGTGGGCCAACTGCTGTTCTCCGGACCGCCACAGCCGCCAAGCGGCGCCGATCAATTGGCATTCTTGAAAAGCGAGGGTTTTGACGTGAGTCAAGACGCCTTTCGCGATCTGCAGCCCAGCAACCCGTCATCCGATGCGCCAGGCAGCAGTCCCTGGAAGCTCCTGGTGAAGTACGCCCAGGACAGGGGGTATAACCTGCAGGATCCGGGCCAGCGGGCTGCCTTTGTCGGCTGGGTCAATAAACTGGCCGAAAATCCGGCTACCGACAATACTAACCGCACAAACGACCCGCTGCTGGCGCCAAACACCAATAAAGACGTCTGGCTGACTTTCCACCGGACTGAACTTGACGCCCTGGTGCAAAACCTCAATGCTGAGTTGGACCATTCGAACGGTAACGTCACTGATTTTCGAGCAAGCAGCCCCAACGACCGGTACTTGACACAGGTGGCCCAGGCTGACCACCTGAATGACGGTTTCTGGATTGGCGGGCGTGCCCGTGGCGTAACGGATAGTAACTGGCCCTCCAACGACCATGTTGTCACGGTGGATCCCGGCCCAAGCGATGCAGCCGTGGTAGCGCCTCAATCGGCGTATCAGATCGATCAATTACTCCATGTCATTGGAGCGAGGCCACTGCCACGCGAAGGTTAGATGAGGGTCAAGGTGAATCAGCTGGAGTTCCGGGTTCGATTTCCGCAGCACGATGGGGGATTGTGTCCCGAGAGAATGAGCTTGTGCAAGATTCCGCGCCGGCAGCGATCCGGAACAGGTGAAACCCCGGGCGCGAAGGGTCCTGGTTCCGGGCAACGGGCGGCGATCGAGCCGCTTGAGCGAGCTTCTTCTCGAGCGCTCTCTCTCGGTTGTGCAATACTTTTTGCGTGAGCGTCATCTTCCTATCGGGTCCCATTGGAGCAGGCAAGACGACGGTGGCGAAGGCATTATTGCCGCTGCTTCCCGCACCGCTTTCCTACATCGAAGGTGACACGTTCTGGTCTTTCATCCAAAAGGGTGGGGCACGTGGAATGGGGGACTATTTTCCCGTGCTGGTGCGCTCGATGACGGCGGCCGCGATTCCGTTCGCGCGTTCCGGCTTCCGAGTCTTGATTGACTTCTCCATCCCCCCGAGGTACGCCGAGTCGGCGCGCAAGATCCTCAAGGAGGTGCCGTTCGATTTTGTCCTCCTGCGGCCCAGCTTTGACGTGTGTTCGGAACGGGCGGGCTCGCGAAAAGACGGCGCGATCCGCGATCACGCTATGCTAAAGAACTTCTACGCGCAGTTTGAGGAGGGCACCGTCGAAGCGATTTCAGACGACCGGGCCGACCCGGAAACGCTCGCCCGCCGAATTGCGGACGGACTGACTCAGGGGCGCTTTCGGGTGCCGTAAGGAATCTAACAGGCGGCCAGGAATTTCGCGTACCTCCCCCGCCGGGCTCTCGAGATTTGTCTCTCCAGCCTCTCTTTGGAAGCGGGTGCGATCCATTTGAGCGATAGAGGCATCATTCGTTCTGACGCCAACCGGAACACGCTAGCGGGTCTTTCTAATCCCAAGTTCCCGCAATCCCTCTCAGTCTCGGCTATCAGGCCCGGCTCCCCCTTCCCGAAGTGCCGCCTGATGCTATCGAGAGTGAGACTTGAAACTCCTGGGTTCCTCTCAGGTTAGAGCAACCTTGTACAGCGTGACGAGCTTGCCCCAGGCGCGCTCGGCGTCGGGCATGTTGTAGATGGGGCCTTTCGGGCCTGCCGGCATGTCGGGCACGCACCAGCCGTGTTGCGAGTTAGGATAGACCTCGATTTCGCAGGGTACGTGGGCCGCAGCGAAGACCTCCCGCAATTTATCCTTGGCGTCGGGCTGTCGCTGGTCGTCGTTGGCCGCGATGGCGAAGTACATGCGCGCCTTGATCTTCGGCGCAAGCAGGTGCGGGCTCGTGGGTTGGTCGGTCACCAAGCCGCCGCCATGGAACGAACCACCCGCTCCCAGGCGGTCGGGTACCGCAGCGCAGGTCCTCACAACGAGCGGCCCGCCCATGCAATATCCCTGTGTGCCGATTTTCTTTTTCTTGTTCACCTCGTGCTGCGAATCGAGGAACGCGACGAAGGCTGCGGCATCCTTTTCCGCCGCCCCCGGTGCGCTGATCGAGCCCATGAGCGGCCGGAGCTTCGCCATCAAAGACTGATCCTGAAAGTTAAAATGCGCCACTTCGTCGGTTTGAAACGCCGGTGCTTTGGTGATGCGATAAAACGGATTCGGAACGAGCACGGAATAACCTTCGGCGGCAATGCGCTTGCCGATTCCGCGCATCGAGGGGCGCAGACCGAAGGCATCGGGCCAGATGATTACCGCGGGATGCGAACCGCTCTTCGGGTGAATGAACGCAGCGTCACAGACGCCATCGGGCGTCTTCACTTCGACGTCGGTCTCAACAACTTCCGTCGCGCCGCTCGCCGGCAGGACCATGGCGCCGACACCGGCAGCAGCGGACACCGCGATGAAGTCGCGGCGCGAAACGTCACGGCTGGCTTCCCCCGATTCCACAGATGAATCACGCATTTCCTCAGTCATAAAGACTCCTCGCTTATCACTTCTTGAGCGGCTTAAGATGGCTTTCCGACCCGAAAGCGACTTCTCGGCGAACACGATATGCGGTCCCGGAAAGGGTGTCAAGATTGCTACGAACAGATTGCTACGAACAGATTGTCGGAAGCACGTGAAATGTCCGGTTGATTAGCACGTCAAATGTCCGCTTTTGCACCGGTGAGAGCTGAGAAACCATGCCGGGCGTGGCGGCAAGCGGTGGAAATCCTTGCTTTCTTCGATTCCAGCCTGGGACCGTTACGCCTGGCTGGTGCGCCACCGGGAACGAATCCTGGATCTCGCGGATGTGGTCGGTCCGCACGCTCAGGAGTTCAGGTGCCCTACTCTCCCATCACCGCAACCACCACCCGCTTGGAACGCTGGCCGTCAAACTCGGCGTAGAAGATGCGCTGCCACGTGCCCAACAACAGCTTGCCTCCTGTCACCGGAACGATAACCTGATGGTGAACCAGGATGGCTTTCAGATGCGAATCCCCGTTGTCCTCGCCGGTCTGGTGATGCAGGTAGTTCTGTTGAAAAGGCGCAAGTCGCTCGAGCCAGCCGTCGATGTCCTGAATCAGGCCTTCTTCATTGTCGTTTACATAGACGCCGGCCGTGATGTGCATGGCTGAAACCAGCACCAGTCCGTTTTCAATCTTGCTATCTCGAACGATTTTTTCCACCTGCGGAGTGATGTGTACGTAGGTCCGATGGTCTTTCGTATTGAAGGTCAGATAGTCGGTGTGGAATTTCATCTGGCGCCCCTTGTTTCGAATGCAGTTTATAACATCCTGGAACCAACACCGGCCGCCGGCCTCCTCTTGCCGCAACTTTTGTGACACTCGCGAAACTGTCTGGAAGGGCCTCTTGCGTCTACGGGGACCGGCTAGTCTCGGACCATCCCCGAGCCACGGGAGGAGGTGGAACATGGATTGCCCGCGTTGCACACTCGTGAATCCCGACACTGCCCTGCGGTGCGACTGCGGTTACGATTTCGCAACCGGCACAGTGAAGGATCCATATTGCAAACAGGAATTGCTTGGGAGGCGTTCCCTATCAAACCACCTTGCGGCCCGGCTGGGGATTAGCCTCCTGCTGAGCCTGCTTCTCCTGCCCGCTGCCTGGATGATCCTCCTATTGCCCTGGCTGACTCTGTTTCTGTTACCCGCGGCAGTCTGGCTTCTGTTTTGGGTTGGAACCAAGGAACCACACCCTCTGAGAATGCTGATCTATCCCATCGTGGCTCTGTCCGTGCCGATGCTCTATGTCGTTTCGCAGAGACTGCAATTCGAGGGCAAGAGAGGGCTCGATTACTTTGGCGTTTGGGTGATCATCTGTCTTCTGGAAACATGGATTCTCAGGCTCTTTGGGCTGTTTCTGATCTCTACACTCATCGGCCACCTCTGGCAGCGGCGGAGATCGCCGCATCATCCGTTTCGATCTGGCGACTGAAGACCGTCGCCACAGTGTTACGGACGAGGCGAAATCGCAGTCATCGCTCAGCAGGCGGGCGGTGTGGTCCCCAAACTGTTCGCGGCCAAGCCCCAACGAGCGCCCGTCCGGATCTTGCGGGGGCACTGAGCAAGCGGCCCGAAGAGGCGATGCCGGCTCAAGCCTCTCAAGTCGCGCCCAGCCCGATCGGGCCGTCACCGGGCGCATTCACCAACACCACAATGCTCCGCGGATTGACCCGGTAAGACTGACCTGTGAACGGCACTTCCTCGCCACAATCGCAAATGTCGGAGGGGCCCGGCAGAGATGTATCGACGGCCCTCGTCCACCTTCGACCGGCAATGGCCGGGACCTCCATATCGAGCGGCTCCCAGTACATATTCATCATCACGTGGATATCCGGCTCGGAGTCGAAACCCGCGAGCGTGAAGCCGAGGGCTCTTGCCTGGCTATCATCCCAGCCGGGGGCATTGAGTTTCGTGCCGTGCCACGTGAGGTCCTTCAGTCCGCGCTCGTTTACCTCGCCGGTGAAGAAGGCGTCTTTGCGAACCGTGGGATGTTTCTTGCGGAACTGAATGATGCCCTGCCAGAAGCGGAGCAGGTCGGGGTGTTTGTGCACGTTACTCCAATCGAACCACCCGATTGGATTGTCCTGGCAATATGCGTTGTTGTTTCCGGCCTGAGAATTGCGCACTTCATCGCCCGCCAGAAACATGGGGACGCCGCGCGAGAGCATAAGGAGGGTCGCGAAGTTGCGGATCTGCTGTTCGCGAAGCTTCTCAATGGCAGCGTCTCGAGTGTCGCCCTCCGCGCCGCAGTTCCAGCTCAGGTTTTCGTTGATGCCATCGTTATTACCTTCGCCGTTGGCTTCGTTGTGTTTCTCGTTATAGGAGACAAGGTCGTTAAGCGTGAACCCGTCATGGCAATTCACGAAGTTTATGCTGTTGGTGGGCTTACCGCCCCGCGCCTGATAGAGGGTTGAACTGCCCGCGATCGCGTCCGCTGCCGGCCCAACCATGCCAGGATCGCCTTTAACGAAGCGTCGAATCGTGTCACGATAGCGCCCGTTCCATTCGCCCCAGCGGTCCCCGGGAAAATGACCGATCTGATAGAGGCCGGCCGCGTCCCAGGCTTCTGCAATGAGCTTCGAGTCCATCAGATCTTCATCCAGTTCCACCTGCCACACTAAGGGCGGGTGTACGGCCGGAGCGCCGTCTTCGCCACGCGATAGAATCGAGCCCTCGTCAAACCGGAAGCCATCGACGTGCGTTTCCTTCACCCAGTAAAGGAGGCATTCCAGAATGAGCTTCTCAACCATCGGATGGTTGCAATTGAACGTGTTTCCGCAGCCTGAGTAGTCCATGTAGTACTGCTTGGCCCAAGGCACCAGAAAGTAGTAGCTCTGGTTATCGATGCCGCGAAAGCTGAAAGTCGGTCCCTGATGGTTGCCTTCATCGGTGTGGTTGAAGACCACATCCAAGATGACTTCAATTCCCGCCTTGTGCAGCGCCTTCACGGCGTCACGGAACTCCCGCAGGTGCATGCCGTCTTCCGGGCGAACGCAAAAAGCGGAGTGGGGCGCAAAATAGCCGATGGTGCTGTAACCCCAGAAATTCCAGAGCGGATTTCCATTGATGGTTCTGACCGGTGCGGTTTCGTCGAAGTCGAAGATGGGCAGCAGCTCGACGGCGGTGATGCCCAGGTCCTTCAGGTAGGGGATTTTCTCAATCAAGCCGGCAAACGTCCCAGGATACCGGACGTTCGATGACCGAGACTTGGTAAAGCCGCCGACATGCATTTCGTAGACAATGGTGTCTTCGATCGGCCGGTTCAACGGCTTGTCGCCTTCCCAGTCATAATCCGACGGATCGATCACCACGGACCGCATCGAAGTGGCAACGTTGTCGGAATCGTTACACCCGTTGCCGCGGTTCCACACCGTCTTGGTGTTACCGCGTGCGTAGGGGTCAATTAACACTTTATGGGGGTTATGCCGGTGGCCTGACTCTGGCACGGACGGCCCGCTCACGCGAAAAGCGTAATGCGCGCCCGCCTTCAGGCCCTTCACAAAGACGTGCCAGAAGTGAAAGGTCTTGTTTTTCGACGGAATCAGTTGAATGGTCTGGATAGCCTGAGGTGAGTCATGCTCATCGAAGAGAAGCAGTTCAACACCGGTGGCGCTGCTCGAGAACAAGGAGAAATTAACGCCGTTGTCTCGAATGGTTGCGCCCAACGGGTGTGGTACGCCCGGCTCCGTTTCGAAAGCCGGGGGAATGCTTGGCTCAGCCTCGTGGGCCTGGGGAATCGAAGAAGTGGCCATCCGATATCTCCTCTCAGAATTTTCCTTTCGGAATGGATGGGCCTGAGACGCGGATAACCGGCACAGCCGAGTCTCGCGCCTGAAGCCCAAGCCGCTTTCCCGCGTCGCGGAAGCGGCGAATCCGCGCTGCTCTCAAGAACGGTCCATATCGACTAACAACTGTGAATTTGAAGGTTGTTCCGCGGTCCCGGGATTCTGCACCTTTGCCAGCCCCATCGGCGCCGCGTGCGCAAGAAACCAGGCGCGCAACCCCGAGGTGTGAGACACACCTTTCAATTAACAAGCTTCAGATCCTGCGGATAACTGCAAGATCTGACAGGGTGCGCCCGGGCATGCTGTCGGATGCCGTCGTGGTCATGCAGGAGTCGCATCGGCGGGATTGTTTCTCCGAGCGGTCTTTTGTTTTCTCCGAGCTCCACGCGAACCGGCCTGGACAGGCCCCGAAAACACTGGGCCGGTCGCGGACGCACGGGCCATTCGAATCGCTGCGCATGAACGTTTTTTCGATCGGGCCGGTGTCTGCGCTTTCTTCATGGCTCCGAACGGAAACACGCGACACATCGAGCCTGCCGCCACCGCCGCGTGATCCCCAAGTTCTTTATCGGCCCGCAGCCAATGCGCGGGGATCAAAGACGGTCTGGATGGAGCTGATCTTCCCGTCCTGCACCTGATACCATGAGCAGAAGAAAGTGGTCGCGTTGGGGGCAATGAAGTCGTAGAGCAGGCAAACGTCCCTGCCATCTGCAAAAACCTTCTTGATGTCGTAGTGTCCGCGCTGCTGCTCCATCATTTTCAGGAACTCATCGGGGCTGCGAAAGGCTTCTCCAGCCGGTCCCTTCACGCGCACGTTGTCGCCTAAGTAATTTCGAGCCAGAGCATAATCCCTGTCGCCCATCGCCTTGATGTAGGACATCACAGCCTCTTTTGCGCCCAGAACCATACGCATCTCTCCTGGTTTTAAATTCCTGTTCAAATCGACAGGCCGCAGGATAGCCTCGCGTATGCCAACCCGGATTCATCCAATGGCCGTGCCGCCATCTAGTTCGTTCACCCAATGGGATTTCTCCTGGCGGAAAGCATCGAGCGCCAACCAAAGGGATGCGCCCGCCGAGCGCCGGCACTTGAGACATTTCGGTTTGTGCGCGATCTCTCCCCGGGGCTCGCAGGGTTTAAGCCTCTTTCGCGCCATGCCAGGGGCGTTTCAAGCGGTCCGCTCCGAGCGCCGTTACCATTGGTGCTTCACAATGCAGACGATAGAGCGGCAATGGATCAATCACAAGTTCCATTTTGCGATAAATTGTATGTGCCACTTTGGCGCGCACCCAAACCGACTACGAGACTCTCGCGCCCGGCACTTTTCAGACCCGGAACTGAATGCGGCTACGAGAGACCGCTGTCTCGCGAAAGCTTGAGAGCCTCGATCGCCGCGCCGCGTGCCCCGGCAGTGTCACCATTCGGCATGATATGAATCGGAATGGAGGCCTGCTCCTCGCGCTGATTCGGCATGGCTGCACGAATCTCTTCGATGAACCAGTGCTGAAACTCCTTGCTCGTCTCGAGCGCGCCGCCTCCAACAATGAACGCGTCGGGATCAAACGTGTTCACCATTTCGTCGAAAAATAGCCCCAGGGCGTGCGCCTGTACACGAAAGATTTCCCTGCAAAGCGTGTCGCCTTGGTCCGCCAGGCCGCGAACAAGTTTCGCTGCCTGGTGCAAATCTACTTTCGTCAGGTCATGGCCGGGGTAGCGAGGCAGGAAATAGGGCAGTATGTTCCTCTCGATGGCGGTCAGCGAACAGAGCGATTCCAGATCGCCAATGCGTCCGCAATTGCATTGCGCTTTGATTCCGTTGATTCCGGCGATGCTTTGGTAAGGAATCAGCACGTGGCCCAGTTCCCCGCCGAATCCATTCTTGCCTTTCAAGACGTTTCCTTCGATGATGATGCCGCCGCCATTGCCGGTGCCAATCACGATGGAAATCGACGTTTCGCCACCGTGCGCGCCGAAGATGGCGTAGTGCCCCCACAAGGCTGCCGCATTGGCGTCGTTCAGATAGGACACCGGTTTGCCAAGCTTGTGCGCCAAACCTGCTCGGATATCGAATCCAGCCCACTGCGGATGCACAAAGTTTGTAGATCCACGCGCGCTGAGTTGCCCCGCGGCACTCGCGGGGCCAGGCGTATCCAGCCCGACCGCGGTCACGTCGTCAAGCATAATGCCGGCTTGCTCGGTCGCGATCTTCAGGCCGTCGGCAATCTGTTGGAGGCACTTCTCCGGCCCCTCTCTCGAAAGAGAGGGGTATTCAACCAAACCCTCAATCAGGAAGTTTTCCTGCTGGTCCAGCAAGGTGTAATTGATTGCGGTTCCACCGAGATCGACTCCTGCCACCACGTGCACAATTGTCTCCTCAATTTGAGGCCCAAACTGCGTTGCAGATCAGCAGATTGCGCCGCCTCGCAGCTCTTGCCCAATCTTACAGCTTACTAAAGTTACCCCTGGCATTGCAGTGCTCCAGATTCACGAGCCACTAGATGACCAGCTCAGGAAGAAAACAGCGCAGACCATCGTTGCAGGAATCTCGGCGTGTCCGACAACAAGCACACAACGCGGCCTTAGAAATCGCACCCAATGGTGTGTCAGGGACTGTGGATTCCCGTTTCCCCTGCGCCACCGCCGCATCCGGCGGCCGTCTGTACCGAACGGGTGGGAGCACTCTCGACCCAAAGGAAAACGCGATTTCCTGCAAATGCGGAGCCCTCGCCTATTTCGCGGCGCCCTTAGGTTTCCTGTCGTCAACCGGCCTTAAGCCGCTGACCAGGGTGGCGACGGTTTGTTTAATGAAGACCTCATCGGAAGGTCCGATCGGCTCTCCGAGAAAGTGAGAGATGAATACGCGATGCAAGCAGGCGCCATAGAGCAAGGCGTATACGGCTTTGGGGTTCGCCCGCTTGTCGATGCGATCGAGTCGCTGCTCTCCTCGAATGTAGTTCTCCAGGGCCAACATCGATAGGTGAGGGCCTTCATTGCGCCGGCGCAATTCCTCACGATGCGCGCGCAGCAATTCCGGCTCGGCAAACAAGGAAGCAACAAGTGGAACGACTTCGCGCATGAAGGCAAGCGCCCCCCCGGCCACCTTTTCCAGGTTGCCGCGCACCGTGCCCCGCCCCGCCAGATATTCGAGTTCGCGCAATGGTTCGGTCATCGGGGGGAGACTTTGCCTCAACAGGGCGAGAAAGAGCTCTACCCGGTCGGCAAAGTGTACGTATAGAGTGCCCTCGGCGCAGCCGACCTCGCGGGTAATCTCGCGAGTCGTTGCACCCGCGAGCCCCTTCTCCCGCACAACCTTCTTTGCCCCGTCCAAAATCAATTGCCGGGTTTCGGCCCTGGCAGCCGGCATGGGTTTATGGCCTCCTGGCATGAGATGAAAGGTGGCTTGCCTCTGCTCGCATCACACTTCCGATGAGCATCTGCTCACAAAATAAATTTACCATGGCCGACGCATAACGAGAGCGCTTCGAGAAAACTCTACAAAATAGCGCTTGCCATGGGGGCAGGGTGGTCGTAGGATGAGCATGTGCTCATTCTACATGAGCTCTTGCTCAATTGCGAGGGGGCCTGGCGCGGTGAAAGGAGTTCGCCGCGGTGCTGCCCCGGTTGTGGTTGATGAACTGTCCGCTGCTTCGTCTAACGCAATGTGAGGAGGCTTATCGTGAGGAGAATGTCCATTCGCAAAACGTCCGTTGTGTTCTTGATCCTTGCCATGGTCGGCAGCGCCCGGATTTGGGCGCAGTTGCAGGAACCGCCGAAGAGTGTGATCCGTGTCGAGATTGATGGATTGCACAGCGACCAGGGCCAGGTCCTGTGCGCCTTGTTTTCCTCTGCCGCTGATTTTCCCAAGAGGGCGGATCGAGCGGTTGCGCATGTGAAATCCGAGATTTCGGGCAGGCATGCGACGTGCGAGTTCCAGGGCGTTTCACCCGGGACCTACGCTGTCTCGGTCTTTCATGACGAGAATTCCAACGGCAAACTGGATACCAAGTTCATGGGGATTCCCCGCGAGGGCGTGGGGGCCTCGAACAATGCGAAGGGCCATTTTGGACCCCCGAGATTTTCTGCGGCGGCGTTTCCCTACTCAGGCGGGGTCAAAGATCTGAAGATCACCATCATCTATCTATAGGTATCTATAGGCGGTGCGAAATGCACGATCTTGTCGGGCGCAAACGATCGTTCTGCATCCTTGGCGGCTTGAGCGGCGTCTGCGGCGTTGTTCTGCTCGGGCTTTCCTTCGCCATCAACAACGGCCCGCCGCCGGGAGCCACCAGCACGGAACTGGCGAATTTCGCCCAGCAGAACTACGCCAAGATCCTGTGGGGAGCCTGGATGCAGGCGGTGGGGCCGGTTCTCATTGTGCTTTTTGCTTTCGTGCTGGTTCATCTGGCCGGTGCAACCCAGCAACTCGCCGGTTGGATGACATTTTTCGGAGCCACGATCCTGATGACGGTCAGTCTCATTGAGATCACCTTCTATATTGGCGCTCTCTATCGCGATCCTGCGATCATGCCTTTCGTCGGCCTGAACCTGATTTCCGCCGTGCAGCACTTGTACTTCATGGTGGCCGCACCGGCTCTGTTCTTGCCGCTGGGCGTCATTCTCGTCAGGTCTGGACTTCTGCCGAGAATCTTTGGATACTTGGCGCTTGCCTTGGCAAGCGTGTTTGCGGCGCTCGGAGTCATTTTTCTGTTGCGCCTGACCCTGCCGGGCGCGGTCACGGCTTTCGCCGGAGTTCAGGCACTCTGGTGGCTTGCGGCGGCCGTTACACTGATGGCCCGGAGCCGAAGGGTCTCCGGCATATCGGACGCTCTTCGATTTACGGAAAGGAGATAACCACCGTGAGTAAATTGTGGCAGATGTTCCTTTTGGCGGTTGTGATTGGCGGCGCGGCATTCATCACCGGACCAAAGATTTGGCCGATGGGGGCCGGGGTTCCCGCGCCGCCGGCGAATCTCTTGCCTGCCTACATCGCATTTTCGGCCGTTGAAGCGCTGGCCTTCGGTTTTGCCGTGGCGTTCGCCGCATTCGCGTGGCCGGCGGTCCGCGACTTGCGTCTTGGGCCGCGATGGCTTAACAGAATGCTGTTTGTCACTCTCACCTGGGTTTTGGGAAATTGGTGGTTCCACGATAACTTGCACATGCACGTCGGTCTTGATATGCACCGGCTCATCTATCTCGAATACGGCTTTCACGGGTCCATACTGGCCTGTGTACTGATCTTGGTTCTCAGCTTCATGCATCTTGCAAGTCGCACTGAGGTCAGAGGAGATCGGCCTGAACACTTGCCCGAAGCCTTTTCACACCGCGACGTGACCGAGACTGTGGATTCTGGCCGCGGGTGATTCGAGGATGTCGTTCTTCCTTAGCCAGTTCAATGCGACAACGTGGAACTGGGCAGGCTGGCGCACCTCTGCGGGTTGTCAGGCTGCCCAGCCCAGGCACCGGCGTGGTGGATTGCTCTTGAGGACCGTGGCTGTTTGGTGTACACGCAGCTCTTGCAGGCTTGAATCGGAAATAAATCGCCGCGCCGGGATCTCTGGAAGAAGGTTGCCGACTCTTTTGAGGAGCTAAGGTCGCAATCAGAGAACGGTAAATGGAGGAACCGGCCCGCTGCGTTTCGAACATAGACCCAGAGCCGAAACCGGTCTTAGAAAGCTCATTCGTGATTGTGCTGAAATCGAAGCCGAGCCCCGCAATATCCTTGTGAAACTCAGGAAAACGAATTTTGAATTTCGCGGCAATGCGGAATGTTGGGAGCAAATGGCCGGGCCAGGGAAGCATTAACAGGGTGATGCGGCCATACGGAATTAGGTCCTGCTGCTGGACCCCAACGGCAGAATATCGTTTTACTCTGATTCACCACTACCGCAGGGTGGCTTGTGGCTATGTGTTAAGGCAGAGGGAGGCCGTAGTTTGGCAACGGCCTGACCCGACCTGAGAAGTCAGGGCGCCGTAAGCGAGATTCATGTTTCTCTCGGCGAGCTTGTTGCCGGCAGAGTAGATCGATTCCCGTAAAGGATCAGAGCCCCGGTCAGCCACAAGGCGAGACCTGTTCCTCCCGCACACACGCCCAGACGCCACGAACTTTCAGAAATCAAAAGAGAGCCAAGAGCGGCGAACGAGATTGCCCCGCCGGTGGCATAGTAAATAGGCAGCTTGAAGAGCCTCCCCAGAGGAAGAAAGTGGATTCCCACCACCCCGTCAACCCAATTCGCGTAGAGGTCGCTCCTGTGGAGGTAGTTCAGGATCGGCCGCCCGAGAACGATTCCCGCAACTTCCGCGGCAACAAGGGCGAAAAACCAGACATTGTAAGAGATTACCAATCGCCGGCTCAGAATGGGCCTGGGCGCGCCACGCATCGCCCTGAGTTGAACGACCGACCATGCCACTAGAGCAGCGGTAACGGCAACGATTATACAAAGCCAGGCTTCTCTTGCTGCCCGGGTGCCCACAATCCAGTACGCTGAATACGCGCCGAAGCCAGCGCACACAATGGCACCCACCGTTCTCCCCCGAATTCGAATCCACAGATCAGGTCCGGCCGGGCCAAACAATCCTGCGTTCATGGAGTCTCCTGGGGGCGATTCACCGCTTGGAGCCCAAATCGCTTCCAAACTTGCCTGCGGGAGTGCTGGATGAAGACCCTTAACATCCATACTGTTCCCTGACCATCCGACATGATTCCCTCATCGGCTCTCTTGCCCTTGCCTATGGGAATGGCCAGGCGCAAGATGAGGCAAGAGGCGGAGGCTGACTTTGTGAAACGCGCTCTGTTGCCCCCTTGTTGGTCACTTTGCTGATAGGCTGCGTGACGATCATTTCAGATGCCCCCGCGCACGGGTCGTTGAACGTCCATGAGTGCTCCGGTACACCATTTTTACGGCTTGCTCACCTTCAAATCGGTCACTGTCGCGTCAGTATTGTGCGCAAATCGAAGCCCATACACGCCATCGGTCGACTTCAGTTTCCCCGGTACCAAAAGCTCTGACTTATCGAACGTCTTCACTGCCGAGCCGTTGATGATGCAAGAAACCTTATCCCCCTTCACCCGCATCGCGATCTCCTGCGTCACCGGCTGCCCCGCTCCAGGGGCCTTGTGTACCGCGTCGCTCGCTTCGCGCCGCCCGTTCAACTGAAACGCATTTGGCCCAAACCCGCGCACGATGAAGTTTCCGCTGCCATAGGCCGCGCAGTAGACATAGCTCTGCTGCCCTGTTCCTAGATCATTCCCGGCAATCACAATCCCATAGGGATGGGGATGGGTATTCAGGTTCATAAACTTGGGCTCCGTAAACGTGGCCGAGACCGTATAGTCCCCCTTCGCCGCATTCTTCGGATTCCAGTATGTGATCGCAGGTCCCGTCGTCACATGCAGCGCGTTGCCCTCAAGCGAGAGCTTCGCATCGTTTACCGTCTGCCCCGCATTCTCCGCCTCGGGATCGACTTTCCCTTGCCAGCCCGGAACCGTAATTCCCCCACCCACTACCTTGCGGTTCGCATCCTCTGATGTCTGCCCGCATAGAAGATTCGTCGCAAACAGCGCTACAGCGGCCACGATACACACACGCTCAACAGTTCGCATAGAAGTCCTCTCCCGAATCGGAAATGGCGATCAAGCCCGGCGCCCCGATTATAGGGTTGCCGAGCCAAGGAAGGAAGAGATGTGCCGAAGATTGGGAAGATTCTGGAAATGCTGCAATCAGCCTGAAAACCTCGAAATCCTTCGGGCGTTGTCGGAAAGGAGCGTGCGCCCCAAGTTCCGTTGGCGTGCTGGCGAATCGCAGCCATCCTCTCGAGGGAAACGCAGGCAGCCCCGAAACTAGCCCACGATCACGTTCCCGTCAGCTATTTCGCTTGACCAGAGCAGAGATCGTTTCGTAGGTTCTTGATGGCGTGGATGAACTCCTCGACCCTGGCTGAAGCCATGTCCGCGTGGGCCTGCCTTCGAGGCTGGACGGTCTCCAGTTTCAGGGAAAGCCACGGGAATCGGAGCCGTCCCAAGGATGCAAAAGGAGACCGGAGAGTGTGGGAGCGTCAAGCATGAGCAACGACCTGGCAGAGTAAGCGCGACGAGGGGATCTGTTGCCGTCTGGAAATAATGACTCAAGGAGGAGAGAGTTTCCTGGCATGCGATTGAAGAATAAACTTCTTCTCTGCCTTTCACTGGCTTCGATCTCGGTCTGCGGCGCGCTGGGCCAAGCCTGGCCCCCTTCAAGCGGAAAAGGCTCTTGTGTGGTCACCGAGCAAACCAATGTGCCGGCGAGCATGAGAGATGGCGTCCTTCTCTATGCCGATGTCTACCGGCCAGTCACCAAAGACCTCGTACCGGTAATTTTGATGCGCACTCAGTACGACAAGAGCGCCGCGCAAGTACAACCATCGCGGTTCCAGGCGCCTAACTGGTTTGCCTCTCACTGCTATCTCGTGGTGATCCAGGACATTCGCGGTCAGTACAGGTCGAAAGGAACCTTCTACGAATACGCCAATGATCGTAATGATGGGTACGACTCGGTCGAGTGGGCCGCACATCTGCCCGGCTCCAACGGGAAAGTCGGCATGTACGGCTCCTCTTACGTCGGCGCCACGCAATGGCTGGCTGCAACAGCGACTCCTCCATCGCTGAAGACGATTGTGCCCTCGAACACAGCCTCCGACTACTATGACGGTTGGACCTATGAGGACGGAGCCTTCCGGCTGGCCTTCATCGAAGGCTGGATGATGGACACGATTGCCCATTCGGCGGCAATCAACCGTGGCGATACGCAGCGAGCGGCGATTCTCCATGAACAGCGGAAGGATCTTGCGAAGTGGTTGAGATTCACGCCCTACGAGAAATTTCCTCCCCTGCATCCCGAGGACCCCGCCTTCGCCCCCTACTTCTTTGACGCCATCCGGCACCCGGCTTACGACGCATACTGGAAGGCCTTCAGTATCAAATCGCGCTACGACAAAGTCGAGGTGCCAGTGCTGGCGTTTGAAGGCTGGTACGACGCCTTCGTGAACGGGGCGCTCGAAAACTTCAATGGCATGCGCACGAACGGCGGTACGGAGTTGGCGCGAAACGCTCAGCGCATCGTCATCGGACCTTGGGAGCATGTTGGCTGGGGCCGTCCCGCAAGTCCTGTCAGTCCTCGCCTCAAAGCAATCGGTCCGGTAGCCGACAGTTCCGTCGATGAGCTGATGCTGGCATGGTTCGATCACTTCCTGAAAGGAGAGGACAACCAGGTGAATACCGGTCCTCGCGTCGACTACTTCGAGATGGGAGAGAACAAGTGGCATGCCTCCGATGCCTGGCCACTGCGCGCGACGCAGTTGCAGTCGTGGTATCTCGCCAGCGCCGGCCATGCTGCTTCTGTCATGGGCGATGGAGCGCTCACGCTGACTTTCCCCGGATCGGGCGCCTCAGGTGGGGCTGCCGGTCACACGACGGAGGCTGGTGGAGCGGCGGCTGAGCCGTTGACGGCCGCAGCGGATGAATTTACTTACGACCCGTCCGATCCCGTTCCCAGCGTAGGGGGTCACTCCTGCTGCTCCTGGACTTCCGGTCCGCAGGGACAATTCGATCAGTCCGCTGTCGAACAGCGCAGCGACATTCTCGTGTATTCCAGCCAGCCGTTAAAGGAGCCGCTCGAGGTCACCGGCCCAATCACCATGACGCTCTACGCCAAGTCGTCCGCGCCGGATACAGATTTTACGGTCAAGCTGGTTGACGTCTTCCCCGATGGCACCGCCGTCAATCTGGCCAATGGCATTCAGGACGCCCGGTTCCGTAACTCGCTTTCCGCTCCTTCGCTCATTCAACCGGGAGAGGTTTACCCATACACAATTCATGTGTGGCCCACGAGCAATTTGTTCCTCGCC
>Ga0123355_10001636_pt1 | contig 31259 bp, 22 predicted proteins | sample TergutEmb28metaG_3_FD_89872 | JGI IMG/M metagenome (GOLD analysis project Ga0123355, IMG submission 89872) | Embiratermes neotenicus P1 segment gut microbial communities from Petit-Saut dam, French Guiana - Emb289 P1 | ecosystem: Host-associated > Arthropoda: Insects > Digestive system > Gut ... | reverse complement strand
TTATGAAGAGATGTTTGTAAAACAATTTAAAGTATTTTATAATTATTTTAAAAGATTTTGGAGCCAGAAATTGAAGTCCTTAAAACCATAACTTCTGTACTTTAAGCTACTAAGAAAGCATTTGTTTACACTTCAAACTGTATAAGTATTCAGATCTCATTAGAAGTGTGTGTGAGCGTGTCTAATATTTAGAACTTTTACCTTCTTTGTAAATCTTTTATATATAGCCTGATGATGAACCAGTAGGGCTGAAACGGGGTGGCTTATTATTACATAAATACATAGATGTGTTTGATGGTATGTTACTAATTAATTGATTTTAGTTAGGTGTTTAAACAAAGTGGGTTGTCTTCCATCAAGCCAGTGTTCAGAGATTGGTACAGGGCAGTATGTTCTTCTACTGATGGTTCCTTCATGAAGATGATTTGGCTGGAGAGATTGTTTAATTACACTGAAGGGTTGAGAGTCAAGTAAGGGGTTGCAGTATATGTACAGCTGAGGGAAAGAATTAAATTCTGGTTATGGAAATTGAATTGAGTCTCTCACCCCACAAATCCAATTTATAAAGAAATTGTGATCAGCACAGAATTTACCACTGCATACACATGCAATTTTACTTTTAATGGCCAAGTGAATTTGTTGGAAAGTATGATGTCCTGTCAGTTTTTCAGAGCTTATGTAATACAGGACTTGGCATCTAAGTTGTTTCTTCAATGTTGTTATTACTTACAGTTTTGCCTAGAGTGAGGAGGAAATAACAGTGACATTTATTGTGAGTGTATTTAAACTGACTGTACCTTTATTGACACCATCCAGTATTATTAACTTGTCTGTTTTTAGGATTTTCCTGAGAACATGGAAAGTCATAGAGATAACAAGAATTATGTAAAATGGAATCTGGAAAGCACAGCTGTGTTACTTCATACGTACTTTCCTGAGAGTCACATTGTAGTTGTGAGACCATCAAGGTAAGATAAGTTTTTGGTAATTTATTTCGCTTGCTGTATACTGGTGAATTGTTTTGGTTTTTCTTCGGTTAGTATTGGGTTGGGTCTTGACTGTTAGTTGTATTCACAAATATTGGAAATAAATTTTCTGTCCTGCAATTTTGAATTAAGTTACACATAGATGTGAAGTTTTGTTTTTCCATGGCTGCAAATGAATTGGCTTATTTGGCATATTTATAATGAAGTTAGAGAGGTTTTGAATTTTGTATTTGTATTTTGTGTATGACATACAGTTCTCAAAAGTAATTTTTTTTTTTTTTAAATATTAGGAATTATAATCATTTAAAGTACTCATGATTCCTGTGTGTCATTATAACTGCATGTTACAGTGCATCCCCTTTATAAGAAGTACTGTGACTGATTGTTCTTAATTATATGACTTGTTCTGTTCAATGATGTGCAGGGGATTTGTGTATCTAAATACAGTTTGATACAGGGCACGGAAAGGTGCTGTTGTGTCATTCGAGAATACATAAATAGCAAGCGAAGTTCTTGCCAGGTACAAAAAAAAAGGCTGTAGCTGGGATTTTGTTTGCTGCCTACAATGAAAAAAATGAGTATACTTATCAGTCACCTTCAGTGCAGCTGTTTGTTTATGTTTTATCATACGAAATAAAATCAAATGATTTATTCCATCAGAACACAACAACATATATATGCTGCTGGAATAAATCATTTGATTTTATATTGAGAATTAAAGCGCAATGGTATGTCTTATATTAAAATTTATCGGATAAGTTACGAGGCTACATGTTTTGACTGCTAAGTGGTCATCTTCAGGCCATTCATGTAAAGGTAAAGGTAAAGGTAAAGGTAAAGGTAAAGTCCACCCTAGAACAGGCCATGAAGGCCCAGAGGGGGAGTAGAGGTATAGCTCTACTCTTTCTTTAACCTCGGCGCTAGCGGGGGGTGGGTGGTCAACACCACGCCCCAGCTGCTTTACTCCCGGGAAAGACCCGGTACCCATTGTATAGGAGGCTGGGTGGGCCCCAGCACCGGTCTGGACAGGTGCGGAAAATCTCACCCCTACCGGGATTCGATCCCTGAACCGTCTAACACGTAACGAGTCGCTGTACCGACTTAACCTTGCTGGCCCACATCTTCAGGCCATTAAAATACATGAAATTACAATTACAATTGCCGCTTCATACAAAAATAAAGTTGCAGATGTAATTGTAATTTTATGGGGTCACTTAGTGGTCAAAATGTAGCTGCGTGACTCGTCTGATAAAACATAATAAATAGTCGTGTTGACGGTGACTTCAGATTACTTAGTAATATATAAAGTGCAACAGGATGTCCAAGGTAAAGATTGAAAAAATAAAGTTTTGTGTTGCAGTGTATCATGTTTGCTTGAGTTATATGGGTTTTAGTTCATCACTGAAGTGTGAAATTGAACACGATATTCAGAAGTGATTTAAAAGTTTTGAGTGCTTTACATTCAGGAAAGAACTTGCATTTTATTTAAATATTAGCTTTTTTTTTTTGGTCTCCCATGCAGGATAATTGTTAGCACATTAACATGATACTGCCTTTTAATCATGTTAAATGCAGTGAACTGTTTTAATGAATTTCAATGGTCCCTAGATTTTCCTTGTTTTAAATTAAAATAATTTAATTGAGCTTAGAAGCACTGTCATTTCCAGTGAATGGAGAAGTATTCAGAATGTTGAGGAAGCACTAAACATTGCCCTTGATTGTTCCCTGCTGTTCACTGTACACATTACACCCATTAAAACAACTTTAAACCAGCGAATTTTAGTAACTGAAGACCATACTTCGTTTCTTGAATTAAGGAGCATTTTAGATGAATTTGCAAAATTGAGAAGAGCAAGTATTAGCTTTGTCAGGTCCATGCATCTGTCTCTGTCTCTTGATCTGTCCACATGGAACAGGTGACTCACACCAGACATATTGTTGTGAAATTTCATACTGGGGGTTTTGCTAAAATTTGCTAAGAAAATTCCAGTTTGGTTAAAAAAAGGCAACAGTAACAGGCACTTCTACATGAAGACCCATGTATATTTATGATTAGTTTGGTTATTAATATTACCATGGTTGTGGTTTCTGTGGTTGCCTTGGTACCATAGTTGCCATGGTTACTAACTACCATTAATTTTCCAATTACCATGGTTCCCAGAGTTGCTTGCTATGGTTGCCTTTGATACTTGGTTACCAAGGTTACTAGTGCTCATTGGTAGCTGTGGTTATGGAAATGTGCCAGAAGAGTTTCACTTTGCATACATTTCCTTTCTTGTTTTATTTGTGTTTAACTTTGCTCTTAGTCTGCCTAGACACATAAAGCAAAATAGGTAGTTCAAGAACTTGATTTTGTTATGCAACTGTAATGCTGCTTTCCTTGATGTGTTTATCAAATTTATTATAAGTTTATTGAGGCCAATTTCATTACATTACATAGGTCTGTGTCAGCGTAATACAAGGCCACTGCAGGACACATTCTTTATGTATGTACATAGTTCAATTTTGTGTGCATTTACCACCACCACCATTGCCACTGCCGCCATTTCCGCAACCACCAACTTTGATTTATGAAAATGGAACTTAACAGCATGGTGGCCATGCATAGTAATTTTGTGTTATTGTGATAACCAACAATGATTTTGTGTGAAATTGTTTGGTGACATAAATGTATCTAGTAGCAGTATGAGTGGCAATGAAACCTATAAGCTCTGATCCTTCAGATCTGTAAAAGGTACTGTGCCAGCATTTATTGTTTTTCATGTTCCTTATATTGCACATACACATTATGAAAGGCATTTTGCTATTTTCCTTTTTATTATGTGAGCATCATTATATTATCTCTGAGACTTTTATGGAGCCTGCTTGTAAAACAACCTAGTTTGCATGTCTGATATGCCTCCTTCCTTCCTTCCTTCTAGGCATAAGCCTCTTAGGGCCTACAAGTCTGAATGTTTGGACATCAATAGAAAGAATATACATTGGATTTTATGAATATTTATGGTGTTGTATTCAGTAAGAAATTAGTGGGTTATTAAACAAGCACATAAGTTTATTTTCATAAACACTGTACTTACGTAAAATGATTAAAATGATAAACTGACTATTTAAAGTAACAGAATTTCTGAAATGGCTGATACAAAAGACTTACGTACAGTGCCAGGTAATAATGACTGTGTATTGAAAACATTTGGGTTGGAATATATCACTGTTGCTTAGATATGTAAACAACGTATACATATATTTGCATTTCATGTTACTGCAAACACCTATTTGTAAATATCCTGCCAAATACAATTGTAGATCACATTATTCTGACACCACTGAAATGTCATATCCCATACTATACTTGATAGTACATAAAATTCAGTTGTTTTGGGCTTGTCCATAAATTACATAATGTATTAAAATACTGGCTCTTTGATTGCTTGGATAGTTCATTAATTTGGCTGTTGATTGTTGCATCAAAGTTAAGGTAATTGTTATTTTTCACAAAGAAAACCTCAAATGAATAACTTAATCTTGAGAGCCATGCTGTCAGTGAAAATTCTGTTTGTTGTGTGGTAAGTTGCAAATAGTCTTAGAATTGATTCCTCCTTATGTTTTGTATGAATCATTCATGTTGTGTGACAGTTATAATTTCTGAGATAGATATTATGAAGTCATATTTTAAAAGCAGAATATGCCACTCCATATATTTTTTTAAATTTACACCACTGTTATGAATTCAGTTGGAAATAAATGGTTTTGGTATCTTATATTGAATTATGCCTGTGATGCATTGAAATGGAATTATAGCACTATTGAACTAGCTGCTAGACTTTTGCGATTATTACAACAGTACCAAAATTAGGTATTGGTGATACATTGCAATATAGAAATTTGCAGTAGAATGGACACTAACCAGAACCAGACGAAGGATTGTAACAAGAGAAGTTTGATGCCCTCCTGTTTAGTAAATTTTGATTAAGGTCACAGGGGTTTGACTGAGCTGTTGACACATGCAGAGCTTTTAGTTCATCATTGACCTTTTGTTGTTAGGTCAGTGATTTCTGTTTTTCGTAATATAGGCCTAATTTTTATGTGGGTAGAAGGGAATGATTTTAAAACATCTGATGATTAATTCAAAGGACACACTGTTTATTCATCTATGTAAAAGTTTTATTTTTACAGGTAGTAGTACTATTAATTTGTAGTATTTGCATGTATTGCACATGGATAGGTAGGGATTTGGATGCAAGTTGAAATATAATTTACCCATTTGCTTGATGGAAGTTTTGTGTTTATCTCATTTGATATCTGTACACTATTCTCAGTACAGCTGAAATTAATAATTGAGTAGTAACAGAAACACTTAAAACAATTGGGGTAGCATTCTGTTTATAACCACAGCTGCCAAGGTTGGTTGCATTTAACAAACAAAATCAAATAAAAATCTTAGATGTGGGGACAAAAGGGTATGATACCAGCAGATTGCAGTGCTAGTTAATGCAGAAGTTGACATATTTTAAACTCCAGTGTGTTTAGTGATGACAGCAAGTAAAACATCAGAAAAACATATAACTCTTAAACCAGTAATCTTACTGTTGGTTCATTATTATGCTGTATTGCTATCCCTTATCATCAGCTGAAGTTTTGTAGACCCACATGAGATGTGAGAGGGTAACTATGTATGTTGAATTTGGAGACATGTGAAAGCAGTTGCAGCCTATTGCATGGCACTGGCCTAGCATGTTTCTTGGGGGAATACGGAAAATTAAGGAATTACTCACAGAGTAGCTCGTTTCTGGCAATTATTTGCAGCAGGTGCTCCCCAGATGCAAGTTAGATATGTCACTGCTGTGTTAACCTGCCCTGTAACTGAATAATGGTACACATTCCTGTTAATGATCCTGTTATATTCATGTGTGAGGAGTGTCACATATGTGTAACATGATTCATTGAAAACTATACATCTAAATTAGTTTATATTTATCATGATTGGATGGAGAGGTGGATGGATGAGTGGTTTTCTGAAATGGAGTTAACAATGGGCCATATAAGTCAGCAGTTACCTGCCGCCAATCAGTTTTTGTGTAATCAGTATCATGTGTTAATGACTGTAGGTACTAGACAGCCAATTTATAGTAGATTAAATGTGCAACAAAACTGTTTTATGCATTTTAGTGATACAGATGTTATTAGAGAGCCATCATTGTAGGGAGGACAGAATTCTGTGTTTAATGCATTGTGTCTCAGAAGGACTGTTGAGCAAAAGTCCTAAAAGAGAACTTCTGTAAAATTCTGATGTATGAAAGAATTTCATAGAACATGTTTCTTTGTACCATACAGCTTGTTCTAAATTTAGCATGTTACCACATGGCAGTACTTGGCATCAATTATAGTCCAGTCTTGTGATAAGATTTTCATATGCCATGTCTTTGGTGTAAGTATATCGATCCTTAATGGTACATGTAAGATCTTGAATTTGTATTTCAAGTTTACAAACCTCCTAGTCAGATTCTGTGTCTGCTGTTATGCCAACTTGTGGTTCACAACTATAGAAAGATTATATTTATCATAACTAGTTTTTAAGACGGTATAATTGAATTACAAGTAGTTTCTATTCATCATCAGCATGACTAATTATGTTGTATAATGGTGAATAGGAACTATTTATAATTTATGCAATAAGATATAAATATTATAATGGAGTAGTGGTTATTGAGGAAAGACGTAATGTAGAAATGTTCATATTCCCATAGTCATACTTTGCCCATCACTAATTCATTATTTGTTCAGTTGTCATTTCATTTGCAAATTGATTGTAATCAAACATTGCGTGGATGATTAATCATTGTGGAGTATCCATTTTGTAGGTACAAATATATAAACTGTGGTTGCATATTTAAATTCTGTATTTGTTTACCATTAATCACACAGTTGGCCAGAAGATGCGAAGAATGTTAATTCTTCTGTAAATGCTTCAGTGTGAGTAGGTCTTTGTTATTGATATCATGTGTACCTTAGGTAATATGCAAATAGGGCACATGTTGCTTTGAGCTGGTAGGTAACACAGCCATGAATAGACAAAATTATTGGTCAAATCGTAAAGTTCATATCCACGAACTGTTAGGTTTGGCTAGTAGCTGAGTTGTTTTGATGAATCTATGGTGTATTTATTGAATACCTGTGTCATGTAACAAACCATCAGTAATTTACAATGGTGACTAGTTTCAGCCTTTATTAAGGCCATCATCAGAACATGCATTAATTAGAATTAAAGAAAACTATACAATCATCATAGTGTAAAAATGGGAAGAGATCACATTCCCTTGACGAAACTTGATGAAACTATTAAAACATCATAAGGTAGTTGAAACAAATGCTGTATACTAAAAAAAAGAATTGCTATTATTATCCTTGTTATCACCTTTATGCAGGTTATTTACAATTATATACCTGAAACAAACCATGTTTCTAGGGTATAATCTGTTGCAGCTGTTCTGTATGTACAATTTGTGCCACAATGTAATTTTCGTTCACTGTGAAAAATGTTTTGTACTTGTACATTAGCACATATTATTATTATTATTATTATTATTAAATCCTTTTTTTAAGTATACAATGTTTGTTTTACCTGCGTTATGATGTTTTAGCAGTTTTATCAAGGGGTTGAGATCTCTTCCCATTTTTACAGTTAGATGACTCTATACCTTGCTTTGATTTTAAATAATGCGTTGTCTGATGATGGCCTGAACAGAGGATGAAACTAATAACCATTGTAGATTATTGATGGTGTTGTTGAATGATGTGTGTATTCAATAAATATATAGATTGACCTGCACATTGGGGATGTGCCACTTAAACAGTAAAGAAAAGTTGAGTTGAATGTTTGTATGTGGCTTCCTACAGTCTCTGCAGGACAAGACCTGCCTCATTCATTATCGTTAGTTGGAAACAAAAAGGGAAAAAAGAAACCTTAATAACTATAAAACAAAGAAATGAAAAGAACTTTGCTATTCAGGGAAGCCACAAAACCATAACTTTAATTCTCACTGCTGTGAGAACTTAATGTTTCATACAGTAGCTTCAAGCATAGAAGAGTCAATTTTAATTGTACCTTAGGTTCCATCTTCAAGTTTTTCACCTCCTTGATGTGATGATATTCAGAGTGCTGTTTTGATAAATCGGGTTGAATATAAAAAACACAAAGTATTACGGATTATCAGCAGTAAAATTCAATTTAATATCCATCTCTCACTTAAAAATTACATCTCTTAATTGGTCTCTCTGGCATGCAGTACATTCTTGTATTCATGATGGGAAATTAATCATAACCGCACAGAGGCACACACCTTGCCCTCATTGTTGCAATACGTTAGTTACAGTTGAATTCTGACTATGATCACATTCTTTTGTGGCACGTTAAAGGACAAAAGAGCATGTCAGGGTCGAAATTAGAGCCACTGATACACGTCTAACACTAAGTTACGGCTAATTTGTGATCAAAGTTACAGGAATGTACTTAATGCCAGGCAGACCACTTAGGAGATGTAATTTGTGAAAGCTAAAATGTGTATATTGAATGGAATTTTACCACTGATACTCCATACTTTTTGTTTCTTATATTCAACTTGATTTGTCACAACAGCTATCAGAAAATCATTACATTCTGTTGTTGCATCCTGTATGTACTTGAAAATTTATGTTTTTTAAAGTTTTCCTTATTTTTGTTTTGTAAGTCTTAGAATGGAACAGGAAATTCTGCTGTTTCCCCCATTTACAAGAACATTATTTCTCTTGATTTGTTTAACAGCACTTTATGAACTGCATGGATTATGAGGTTTTATATGCTATTGCGGTTATCAATGATGAATTTGGAAGGTTGTGGGTATGCTTGTGACCTATTGCAAGGTTCCATCTCAGTGTCTGAAGGGCTTGAGGAATATCATAAGGTACCTGTCAGCATAGCAGTCTACTAGCTGAGATTTGAATCTTTGACCTCCCTTGTATGAAGACGGAGTGCTAACCACTTCATTGCAGCTTTTAGCCGTAAGAACTGTCCTAACATTGATCTTTACTTTTCAAAGAAAATCTATGGGACCCTGAACTTTTAAAAAAAAGGAGTAAAGTAATAAATATACTCTCACTCAACATGAACAGAAATTCCCACTTAAAGTATTATGTTATTTATGGATAACCTTCAAGTGAAGCTTACTGATGCAGTTACATATCCCTGCAGATGACTATTCTGCATCCTGTAGGTATGATTTAATACCCAGGTAATATCACAGCTTTGAGTGTTGTAATACAGTTTAAATTTTATATATTGAACGTTTCAGACAAAGTCTAACAAGTAGGCACGTGTATGAACCCTAGTTTAATTTATGTTCGAGATTTATTGGCAAGGAAAACTGTTAGGTAAACCAAGTTAATAATATGGGATGTGCTGACTCTACCAATTCACTGAGTGTAAGCAAATCAGAATATATTTTTTTTAATTTTTGTTTTTGTAGGTGCGTAGTTTGTGTCTAGTATTGTGTCCATAATTCTGCTGGTTCTGGGAGAAGAATGTTGTACTGTCACAAGATTAACAAGCTTTCTGGTTGTGTTGCATTATATAGTGGCCACTGAAATTGAAACTACATATACTGTTCTGCCAAGTGGTAGTTGTTGAAGGAAAATTAGTCTCTCTTTTCATGCTGGAGTTTCGTTTCCACTTTGCTGTTATTATTTATACAGGAACAGTGTTTTGGTAACGCTGTATATGCTCATAATGCAGTTTTTGTGGCTTATTGGTTAGGGATCTAAAAATACAGATTTGTTATACATGTTGTTAGGGGCAATGTACTGAGAATTCAAGTCTTCTGTGATGTGACATTGGATTAGTGGTTTCTGATGTTTCAAAGGAATGTAGTACTCTTACCTTCGAGGATCAGTGAGTCCAAGAAGATTTTTTTGTTTGGTTGGTTAGTGGTTCCTAACGTTTTGAAGGCACTTTGTTCCTTTGAAATGTCAGGAGCCACCATCTAAGCAACATTGGTACATCCCAGAACACCTAAACTGTCAGCAACATTGCTGTGAGAACCTCAAATCTCACAACATACTGCCTTATTATAAGTGGTTTATTTATTAAAAGCTTATATTTATTCTGTACTCTGGTTGAAATTCATTTTTAAATACAGATTTACAAAAGTGTTGAAAAAAATGAAATTCTTAAAGTATTATTCTGCTTAACATCAGATTGTGTGTGTGTTCATCCTATACAGTACTCAGCCATCTTCGACAGTACAACAGTCTTCTTTGTCTTCATGAATTCTAAAAATACCATAATCTATATGTTTAAAATTTTACTTCCTGAAAGAATGTAGAAATTGCACTTGAAGATATGTCCAGATTTTGCTCATACCTTTGCGTATGAGTATATTTTATTTCATATTTTGAATTGTATGTAGAAGAGTGCTGGACCTTTAAAGAAGAGTAATGTTATAATTTCACACCAATCCTGGTGGCCGTATGGTCTAAGGCATAGGTCTGCAGCTGCTTGATTGCTGGGATTGCGGGTTCGAATCCCGCCGAAGGCATGGATGTCTGTCAATTGTTTGTCGCATGTTGTGTAGGTAGCGGCCTCTGCGACATGCAACAAGTTGATCCTTTGTTCAGAGGAGTCCTATCAGGTGTGTGTGTGATCTAGGAACCTGAACATTGAGGCAGCCTAGGCCCAACTTGGACCATTGTGCCACCCCCCTCCCCCAAAAATAAAAGTTATAATTTTAGGGTTTTATTTGTAGAATTATTCCTGCTTGAGGATTTTATCATTGAAATCGATCATGACGTGGATCCCAACCCCCAAATCCTTGATTAACTACTGAAGAGGTCCTTGAATTTTTATGTGGAGAAGAATTCTTGTATTAGTAATGTGATTTCCTTCTAATTAGATTGACTGCTCCTAAACTTGCAACATTCATGGAATTTGTCTCATCAGAAATGGATCAAAACAGGCAAGTGGTATATTTTTCTTGGATTGTATTTTGTATGGGTTTCTGAGTGATCTAGTGGGAGTGGTCCATAGCTGTGATAGTGTATGAGTGTTTATTAGAAGGTAACTGTATGTACATTATATAATTTATGGATGGCCATTTTATGGTTAAAGTAAGTGATAATTTAATGAAGAGTAATTATATTCACTCTTGTATTTTGATGATTTATCTCTTGTGCAAATAAAAGTACTGTATATAAAGACAGTCTTCAGATGATTCATGTAATATGATTTCATTTATCTACAAATTTAGCAAATTGCGTGCTGCTGTGTAGAAATAAAGATGGGTAAATTGTAGAGCTGCAAGAAACTTACCCAATACAAATCTTAACTTGAATGATCTGACACTGTAATAATTGTTTTTGATAGAGCTACATCTGTAAGTCTCATTTCATCCAGACTGACCCATTGTCCAGTAACAAGCAAGTTCCTTCAATGCTGAGTTTTTCCAACTGCTTTAGTTGTTGAATAAGTTGCTTAATTTTACTTGTAGCATGCTTATGTTCTTAATTCGACACAGTGAAAGAAATCAGTTCCTTATTCAAGTATCAACATGTAGTAATGGAATAAATTGTCACTAGTGTTTGTTTTTTCTGCAGTTGAAGTCTAGTATTGTGTTGCCAATATAAAGCACTTTAAAAACAGTAGGTGTTTAATTACTCATATAACCCCCAAAGTCTTCAGCACTGAATAGCAAGAGGTGTTTATGTCTAATTTTAGTATTGGTGTTCAAATGTCAGACACATATGTAACAAGTTTATAAATTATCTTATTATAATTTCTGTATATTCTTTTGAAGTGTGTTGTTAACAGTGACAAGGGGCTGTGTCAGTTTTGTAACTTAAGCACTTCTGAACATTTATTGATATATGATTTGGTGCTCTATATTTTCCCTTAATTTCCTTGTATCAGTGTGTTGCATATTAATTTTGCTAAATGAATGTTATGGCTTACAGGATGGAGTTTAAGACATTTAGTTGTTATGACAACTTTGTCCCTTGCAACAATTGTGGAGCCCCAGACCATACACCCACACACTATGCATTACAACATCTGGAGCGGTTGCTGCAGGGTATCTCACAGCGTCTTCGTAATATGCCTGCTTCCGAACTGCTTCCACGGGCAACTAATGAACCATCACCGCCTACAGAGGAAGCTGTCACTGAGGATAGGGATGGTCTGGTGAGTAGTCTTCTTTCTTACTAAGGGATAGTAATTGTAATGGATTTTATGGACATCCATGCAGCTGACATTAGAATTAGGCACATCTCAAGTATGAAGCATCAGCATTGTGGAATATGCTTGTGACATTTTATTATTAAAGACTGAAAGTAATAGAAGCATCTGAGGTAGGCAGGTGTATATGTGGGACAGCTGATACAATGAGTATTATGCTGACACAGTACATGTCAAATGATAAGTCCAGGCATTGAACTGGTAAGTGTGGAACCACACAAATGATTTTTTTTATGCTATATTTCTTTAGCAGACACAAGAGGAGGAAGATGAGGAAGTGGCTCCATTGTGGTGGAGAGAAGGTCTCAACTTGGATAAAGCTCACTTGGTGCTTATAGGGTTCAGTAAAGGTTGCGTGGTCTTGAACCAGTTCCTCTATGAATTCCATTATCTCAAGACCCTAACCCCAGATGATGATACAATGATGCGACTTGTGTCAAGAATACAGGATATGTATTGGCTTGATGCTGGGCATGCTGGTGGTAAGAACACGTGGATCACATCCAGAAGTCTTCTGGAGACTCTCACACGCTTAGGTAAGTGATATAGGGCTTTGTATGAGCCCTTAAAGTATGCGTCATACAATATCATAGTTTGGAACTAGAAAGATGTAATTAGATTTACATTCAGACTTAACTTACTCCAGGAAGTGTTGATATGACAAAACCCAGGCCACTGTTAATACTCATCAGAGCCTAGTTACATTGCCTGTTCCATTGCCATTTATAAGGGCATGTTTAAAAGTACTGTAAACTGTTGTGGTAACCCAGCAACTAGTGAACTCTTTTGTATGCCATTATAGTCCTGTCAGTCACTTGGCATGGAAACTACCAATTATTGCACTTATACACAAACAATACCCATGGATATATCAGGCCAGGTACTGCGGCTGACAAACTGCTGTCAGTGAGGGACTGATATATGGGGTAACATAGTTTGTCACATGTCTGGATCCTGTATGTAGAGTAGTCAGTAAAGGGACCAGGCTATGGGCTGGATGGTCCAAGGTTCACAACCCTGTCTGGGCCAGATTTTTCTTCACCAAAATGTTCAGACCAGCTCTGGGGCCACCTGGCCTCCTACTCAAAGGGTAGTGGGGTTCATTTGTGGGCGTAAAGTGGCCAAGGCATGAAGTTGACCACTCACCTCCATGTGCTGCTGAGGTTAAGAATGGTTTGAGCTATACTTCTAATTTTCCTATATGCCTTCATGGTGTGGAGAGGGAAAACTTCACCTTTACCAGGGTCTGAGACAGCGTTGGCAAGCCATCCACATAGCACAGCTGCAGAAGCCAGTGTGTTTTTATGCATATTTTTATTTCTGGGTGGAAGCAGTAGCTTGCCACCTTCAAATTTCACAACTGTCTGACTCAGTAGAGCTTGGAAATTTGTTATAGTAGGGATATTGGTTATGAAAGATTTACAATTTGTCTGAATGACAGCAAATGGGGCAGAAATTATGGTAATGTGAAACATACTAGACTGAACTTGGATATTTAGTATTTTCAAAGTACGGGCATTGCATATAAAAGCTGTAGGGATTATACTTCTGTCTTAATTCTGCAATCTGTAACTGTAGGCTTTAGATGCTAAAGGGCATAGTTTCTTCTCATATAATAACTTGATAACTAACACTATGGTTTAGAGTCCTTAAGAAGGTAACAGTTACTCTGTCGAGAGGTTACCTGGAACCCGAAGGTATATTACTGTGTTCACAAGATCTTACCCCTGGTCCCTGTTCAAAGCCAAGCAAGCCCACACTCTCTCCTATCCTGTTTCTTTAAGTCCATTTTTATATTAGCTTCCCATCTTGCCTGGATTGTCAAAAGAATTGGCCATATAACTGTCATCAGTATTCTGCTCTGAGACATCTTCAGTCTGTGTTCTCCCTTCAGTCTCATCCATGTTTCCTTTTTCCTTCTGTACCTATATTTTCATCACTTTTCTTGCAGGACTTAATCTTCCCCAAGGGTGCAAATGCAGTAAATTCTACTGAAATGGTTGCAGATTTCTAACAGAGTACACTGCATCACATCCAAGATGACAGCATTTCATAGTCACTGCCATGAGCACCTCAGTTTCAGTGTTTGTTAACAATAAGGAAACTGTTCATCATAGTCTTATTTGTTCAGCTCAGTTAAGAGCTTTACTGCCATGGATTACCTCAGTATGAATATGCCTGTTAGACGTACACTGTACACTTTTACAGGCTTCCTACTGTATGCATCTGGTTCATTTTGTTACTATCTTCATATTTGTTCTTAGCCAGTGGAGTAGCATTATGGTGACACAGAAAGTGAGTAACTTACTGTATGGAGCCCTTCCTTGCCTGCTAGTTGCCGAGTGGTGCAGCGTAGTTAGCATTGCACTAGAGAAAAAGTGGAGCCCTGATGTTAATGTCAAAGTTATGTTCTTGGTGACTCAGTTTTATTTTTTTATGAAATCACAGTTTTAGCATGCATTGAATAAACATGGGTGATAGGTGTTGTAGTTCACAGTACTTGCTCTGATCCTATCTACTTAAAATTGTCACTTGTCATTGATTCTGGCATTGCTTCTGTCTTCAACTCCATGTGCAGTCATTGTTTTTTCATTTCTGTCTTCAGTCTTCCCTTCTCTTTTGTAATACTTATATGCTGTATCTTGTTTGGAGCAACAGACATTTACCCACCTTGCCGCTCCAGTGTTTAAAAATGACCGGTGGCAGAGTTGTTTGATTGAAAGTTGTGTTTTTGCTAGTGACCCACCCAATCTCTTGACATAAGCCCAAATTAGCCGAGTGAGATTGAGGTTGAGATGGTAAGGGGATGTCTTAGTACTTTTTAGTAATTCTAGTAATTTTTTTCTTTATGCTTGTTGTTTTAACCAGATCACGTACTTTGAACATGGTGTCACAACATGGTATTTCATTTTCTTTTAGCCAGGCTTTCATTGAAGCTTTTGTAGGGTTTGGGGTTGGCAGCTTGTTTAATCATGTATTGTGATGGGATATGTCAACCACAAGAACTGAATTCAGGAACAGATTTGGAATGAGATGCTTTTTGAGCGAATGTGCATAGTTATTAGTGTCCATTACAATGTGATAATCACCAGACTTTTGACCTGATCTGAATATGGCGTAGACATTGGGAACAGATTAATTTAAACCACCTACATGTGTGAATAGTAATATGCTGCTCACACTTGGATGATGGCACTGAAAGACTAGAAGCACTGTCATCAGACAAGCTTTTCACTGTTTTTAAATTAAGCTTTGTTAGTGCTGGAAGCATGTTCTTGTCTGTGTAGTGCAAATATCTTACATGTATTTTTTGTTATTCATACCATGCATTTTCTTGTATTCTGCATTTTTAAAAACCAACAAAATGCACTAATTAAAATACAGTAAAATAGATTACAAAACACACTTCATATTAGGTGCCAACATCTACATGTTTCGGCGCCAAGGTGCCATCATCAGGGAGTTATCAACAAAAAAAGTTTGTAGGGCCAAGTATTTCAGGTGTTATTCACCATCACTTCCATCATAAAATGTTAAAATTCCAGATTACATATCAACAAGTATGCGTATGCATTGTTGCAACACCACCACCACCACCACCACCACCACAGTGATCAGTGTTCTCTGTTACACAGTTGCAGCCATTTTTTCTTCCTTGGCTGTGTGCACCAACACCCATATCAATATTTGTCCGGCTTAAGCATGCAGTGTATCCCGTGTCAGAGTATATAGTGTACTGTATACCCTGACACAGGATACATTGTACGCTTCAGCCAGACAAGATCCCTTTGGACCACATATTGATACAGATGTTTATACGCACAGCCCTGGAAGAAAAAATGGCTGTGACTGTGTAACAGAGGAAGATGATCGGTGGCATTGTAGCAGCAATGTGTACATATACTTGTTTATGTGTAATCTGGAGTTTTAACATATTATGATGGAAATGACGGCGAATAACACCTGAAACACTTATTGGACCTACAAACCTTTGTTGTTGATAAACTCCCAAGGTGAAGAAACATGTAGACGTTGGCACCTGATACGAAGCGTGTTTTGTAATTAATTCTGTTGTATTGTTTAATTAGTGCATTTTGTTTGTTTTTAAAAATGTAGAATCTTATTAGTACAGTTAAGACAACACAAATATTTTGTGTACTGCCAGCACTCACACTGCTTCCACATCTTCTGCACTTTATATTAATATGTGTTGAAAGCTGCATTACTGATGCAGTCACCTTAGTGGACATAAGGCAGAATGATTCATTTATCATCATGAGGAAAAATCGCATTGGATCAATTAAATGGTCAGTCAAAACACATTACTGTGTTAATCAGTTTCTTAGAAGGTAGTAGAGACATTCATTGCTTCTCATACATTGGGCTGACAAGACACTCAGGCACTGCCATGCAGTGTTACTGTTTCTGCTGGTCTGCTGCCTGTGAGTAGACAAAAAATGATTGGCCAGGAATGAGTAAGAGACCGACATCAAATATAACTTGTATAAATTTAAATGGAAATATCTTCTAAATCCTAACTAAACCCTGTTAAAGAGAGACAATTATACTAATAGCAGTGTACAGACACAGCATTCTTTGTATTACAGTTTCATGTTTCTAAATGTGTTCATTGCCAGTGTGTGACAACATATCTACATATTGTGTTCTTTTATGGCAGGAATTGGGATTCATATCCATGTGACTCCATACCAAGTACATGATGAACGCCGTCCATGGATTCGCAAGGAGGAAAAAGCATTTGGTGACTTGCTGAGAAGGTTAGGAGCCCCTGTCCACCGAACCTTACATTTTGAAAATCAGGTTGCGAGCCTTTACACACATTTTGAGGTGCTTAATGCTTTTCGGCAGACTTCCAAGTGAGCTGTTTCTCTGTTAAGTACTCAAAAGTGTTGAGGAGAAGCAAATTTTCTTACAACGTCCATAATGTGGCTTACCTTACCATGTGGTAAGTTTCCATTAGTTCACAGGTCTTCAAAGTGCATATTGCAAGATGCAGTAGCATTTTTGAATGATCAGGTTTGCCTTGTTACATCTGGGCTGTACCTATATACTGTAATTCATTTCTTGTCAGAAACTTGCATCAGAAAAATAAAAATGAATACAGCTTTAAAAGTACTTACTCTCTCTGCATTTCAAAGGGAGTTACTGTAATACAACTGATGCCATTGCTTTGATCATGATGACCATACAGCAGTGTGAAAATAAACGAATTTCCATGGAGGTTCAGGCTATAATATAAGGCTGTTTTTACACATCTTAACCACTGTAATGAAACTTCCCTTATTTCTAAATTTGGAAACTTTGTACTTAAAAAAATTAAGCATATAGCATGGCACAGTAGTCAGAAGTGTCTTGATTTAGTGATTGCACATATGATTTGTAACCAGAACAGAATACAACATGCATTATTACTTATTTACATGCGAGTGCAAATTGCATCAGTTTTAAAATGCTCATTTCATGTGAATTGTGCGCCTCAGCCTCCTTGTGAAATTTGTATTGTCATGGTCTGCATGTTATGTAGATTTCAAAAGTTCCTTACAGTTGGAATGTAGAATACTTTTTGTAGTATTTCATAACAGTCTTCATTTCCAGTTTTCATGTAGTATTGAGGAGATTCTTCATATTAAATGATTAATTTAGAACAGCAGTTAAAAGTTTGTGGTGACAAAGTATACCAAGAGATCATTATTCTTGAGATGACAAGATACGTGATGAAATATACTTTGTATCAAGTTACCATGCGATGAGTTTTGTTTCTTATTCTACATTTCTTTTTAAAAAATCTTTCCTGGTTTTATTAAAAACGAGTAACAAGAGAGGCTTTAAAAATAATCCTGCATTGGATGGATACACCTGTTATAGCATTTTTTCTGTCAAGATATATTTTGATCTACTTTATGAAGAGCTATGCTTGTGTGAATGATGGTATGTAAATACTGTATGCATATGTTTTTATGTTCAATAGGCTTTGTAGAATAGTGCTTCTGTACATTTCTTGAAAAAGGTGTTATATAATGTGTGTCAGAAGGAAAGAAAAGATTTGTTTTATACAAATACTATTTATAGTAGCACACTAAGTATGACCATCTACAAACGTTACACACAATATTTTTTAATATCTGTAGATGTGGGAAGAAATTGATCCCTCTGATTATAGCTGGGAGAGTTTCATCCATACTGAGGAAGAGGAAATAGGTATGTTTTCTTACATGTCCTTTGGTGGCATGTGAACAGCATTTGAACAACATTCTATTCTGATTCAATTTGTGCTATTATTTATAGTTTCAGTATTCCATATTTTCTTCAGATTAAAAATGTTACCATTTGTTGTTCATCATCATCTAAAAACTGATGACATTGAACTGTGATTTAATTGAAAAACAATTGCATAGCTGCAATTTCATAAATTACTGAAATATTTAACAACATAATTATTAAATACAGTTTTGTCCATAAGTATGTCCTTCCTATTCTTAAGTGTTCCAGGAACCAGTTTGTGTGTTGGTCATTATAATTTGTAATACACAATATGAATATAATGTGTACAGTTTTTTTTACAAGTTATATTACAGTATACATTTCTATAGTCTATATTAAGAAAACTGACTTCTACCATTTTGTGCTTTAAAAAAAAACTTGTAAAATGTAACTGTGGTGATACAAGTCTCTTAAATATAAGATACAGTCATCATTCTGCTTTTTCTTAGCTTCAGAAGCAACTCATATAATTTTAATGATCATAATTTAGTCTACAGCAGGGGTTCTCAACCTTTTTGTGCCATGGGGCCCTATGAGTCTTTGATAGGAGCCATCCCATTGTGTATTGCAATAATATAATAATTTATTCCAGTCAGTAACACAACAATATATATAATGATCAATATTAAAAATTCGGTGACATGTTTCGGTTCAAAGTGTGTGCGCACTCTGAATGTACCAGGACTGTGTTTTCATATTTGGCCTGATGATGGTTCCTTTGAACCGAAACATGTTGCCGAATTTTAATATTGATCACTATATATAATGTTGTGTTATTGACTGGAATAAATTATTATACTATGAGAGTCTGGTGAAACATATGGATCCCTTCTCAGAAAAATGTACTGAAATGCATACAATAGTGATAGTGAAATCTACTGAGTTAACAAACATTTTTGGAGTCTAGAAGCCATTAATTACTTTGTTGCCTACATTCATTATTGAATCAAAAGCTAAATTTCAGTTAGAGGTTAGTGAAAATGGAGTTGTAATTTTTTCCCATCCAAGTTCATGACCACCTGAAAACTACCCATGGACCCCAGGTTAAGAATGGCTGGTCTACAAGAAACACACAGGATAGTAGTAGTATTGTTTGGAATGGTCTGCATGGCCCTGAGAAACAAAGTGAGGCAGGGTTAATGGTGTTATCGGTAATGTACCAAGGTAAGACGAGTCTGCAGCAAAATAAATAAGTATACACAGTAAAGTGGTTGGGATGTGAAGATGACCACTCATGCCCATCTAGTGACAAGGTTAAAAAAGAGTGTAACTATATTCCCCTTCCCAAATGCCTGTGTGGTGTTTGCATGGGGGCAACTTTACCTTCACCTTTGGAACTTCAAGATCCCAATGTATTTTCAGTAAGCAAGCATGACATAATTGTAACTGCAGAATTTGAGATACCTTTTGTCACAAAACAACACAACAAACAACTGAGAAGAACACTCCGCTTGAAGGTGTTATACATGCTATGTAATTGGTTTACGTCAAAGCCATTGCATCTTGCAGGAAAGTTTACTTATCACATAGGTTTGGACATGGTGATTGATATCTTCCCAGTTTCTTCTGCACAGATTCTGAAACCAATTAATAATGCAGCCATGAGTTTAACTAGCATTCAAAAGAATATAAACTTTCTCTCTCCCCACCAACTGGACCTGCGTTTGAGGCCACATACAAGTGGGGTACTCATCTTTAGGGTTTGCATATTGCATGTGTTCATGCATGAAGCACTAGCGGAGATTAATAAGATGGTTACCTCCACATCTCATGTTTTTGCAATGAAGAGACTGCAACATACTGCATAATAAGGAGATGACAAGTCATTATTTTGAGATGATTTACTCTTGTTCTGGCACGTGCTTCACCCTTTATTATCTACAATGTACATGGTACTCACAGGTAATACACATGCATGGTGCTCCAATTTGGAGAAGAATATTAGCAACATGGGTTGTGCCAAAATAGAAGTTTAAAAAAAAATCATCACCAAGTATAAAATATAAGGAACACATATAATCTTGCAAAGTATTCTGACATCTCTATGTATCTCATGTTAGTGTCTAAAATCAAATATATGTTTGCTTTGTGTGTAAGAGCTTGCATGAAAAAATTAAATCCTGTTATTTAAATCCATGTGTTCTGCAGATTACACCTGGAATTAATTCTGGTGCCAAAGGATTAACTATAAGACAGCATATTGTACACACAAAACAGGCTAACACATTTCTCTTTAAGGCAGGTATAACTGTAGGTGAAACAACTATTTCCATTATACAAAGTCATTGCTTCACCTCACTTCTTCCTGGAACAGTCTTTAAACCTGAGTGCACCCTGGGTTACTCTGCCATATTTACATCCAACACGTTGGACAGTACATATTCTGATTACCAATTATGAAGTGGTACATTATTTCTAATGCTTCTTAGTCTACAGATTTGACATGGATTTCTGTATATGAGGAGACACAAAAGAGTACCTGCAGAATGAATGAGTTGCACATGCAAATTGCCAACACAGCTAACCTTGAAAGCATGGAAATGATAACGTGATATGAAGACAACTGAAAACAGTTGTGTCATCATACAAACTAATTCAACTATACTGGTTGGAAAATAACATTGAAATTGTATTGAGATTAACATTCTGAAATTATGTTCATTAGATCCCCTGTGAGACATTTACAAACTAGTGTTTAACTAAACTGGGAAAATGGAAAATAGTTCACAATACATAAGAAGGACATGTTGCTGTGTATTTCTTCAGGTATGGTCATTGACCATCCTGGTAGTTGTCCCAGTGGTGGGAATAAATGCAGAAATCCAAATTTATATGGGAGAACCTTGAGGAGGAATATGATCAGCATTCACCTTATAGTGAGGAATATCATGTGCAACAAAGGAGACGTGCAGTTTAACATGGAACCTTGAGCTTGGTGGGACTTAGTATAACATGGAACCTTGAGCTTGGTGGGACTTAGTATATCTCATAAAGAAAGGCAATGGTGTATATGGGGATGGGCCACGGGAAGAATTAAGAAAATAGGACAATGAGTGAGCAATAAATTATAGTTAAAACAAATATGGTATTTGTACTAGTTTCATAGATATGATACACTGAAAGCAAATGCATGTCACAAATTGCCAAATGTTTATGTTGAAATACCAACCCTCCAGTCTGATGGGGAGACGGATTTGAGCCCATTCATCTGACCCATCACAGCAGTCACATATTCCATCATTGACGCGGCTTGACAGAACAAATTCTGAAACCATATACTTTGTAAATTAAACACAAAACGTACTTTATACACTGATACACTCATACGTGGACTTGTATTTAAGTTACCTGGGAATCCACTGTTCTGCGTATCACAATAAAATCTTCCGTTTTGACAAGCACTTGTTCCCGGTTCATCACTACCATCAAAAACGCAATCACAAAAGTCATCATTTACCCTGGAAAAGTCAAGTTCCTCTTTTGTGTGGAAACACATAAAGTTACCGCGTTCGTTTGGTCTGTATCTCCAAGTGTCAGTTCGGCGTATTCCCCTTAAAAGTGTTTGTTTTCCACTTTCTACAATTTTACTGTAACCACTGTAATCCAATAATTCATCACGTGGGAAATCCAACCACGTCATTTGGTAAATCAGTAAAACAACACCTGTTAAAATTACACCTAAAACAATCACCTTCAGTTTAGTTCTATACAGGCGCATACTTCTTTTCCTCCGTATGAATATAATATTACCCAAAATTCAAAACATTACAATCTACATACTATTGTCACAGACGGTACTTCACGTGATCCTCCATGTTGGATATCGAGCTGTACTTCATTACGGGCATTACCAGATGTCGACACGTTTACCATCTACGGTTGTTGCTGTAGCAGAACGAGGATTTCTGGGAGCTTATACTTTGGTTTCTTCACTCAGATCCATGGTTGATATATGTTGTGACAGAGCTAATAGTTATGCAGAACGTAGCGCCACAGAGAATGAGTATTTTCAATTCGTGACGTTCATAACGCCCGAAGCGCTGGATTGTATGGTTTATCAGTGCTGATTCGGGGGCAGGAGTAGGTGGTACGTCTCATAAGGATAAAAAAGTGGCAGGTTGTGTGAAAGTTGTGTGTATTAATGTTATATCGGAAGTGATTAGGGTACATCATTATCTTGTGTGTTCTGTTAGCTGTATACTTCTGTTGGTAGACTCACGAAAATGGGACAATGTGGCAAGGTAAGAAATAATTCAGCTATAGAGCAGTAATTTTAATAACTGTCTTGTCAAAGTGTCAGTGATACTGTCATCATCACGTTTAGGTCCTCTAGGTTATACATTTCTGTGCCATAATTTACGTTTCTGAAAATCAGTCAGAAATATGGATATTGCGCAAATCTGATCAGGAGAACTCCACTTTCATATTTTGATTGTGTTTTAACGAATAGGTTATCAGATTCTGATAGAATGTTGGCGAAAGACACTTCCGCGTTCCCAAGCTCTTTGTGTCCATATAGGTATGTAAGTCCTGATGAGTGAGCAACGAATTTCATATTATTGTGTTTTAATGCTGGAATTCATCGTGATCGCTCTAGTTCAGAAAATTTTGATTCATTAGGAATTTTGTGTGCTTTCTTCTGGGTAATTCCCCGGCGCCGTGGAATTACCCAGAAGAAAGCATACAACATTCAGAACACGGCGAAAGTTTGAAATCAAGAATCATTAGGAATTGTAATGAAATCTCTATTAAATGATGGAATTCGTCGTGGTCGCTCTAGTTCAGTAGATTTGAATTAATTAGGAATTGTGATGAACTCTACAATATGGGCCCAAAACGCTTTTTTTTTTTTTGGTGTTACTGATTTTGTTTTTATTTTGAATTGTCTTTTGAATGGTAGTAGCAATGTGGCATTTTTAACGTTATTGGCATTTCAGCACATTAATTATTGGAAAAGATCCTGATTAGTATGATGATCATGGATTACCAGAAATAATGGATATATATATATATATATATATATGTGTGTGTGTGTGTGTAATCAATGACAATTATTACTATATGAACATGTCAAGAACATGGAAGTATTTATACTACTTAAATATGACTATAATAAGTAAGATTGACATTAACTGAAACAAGGTAAAAGTAGTTGCTGTACATGCCATAGAGGCTTATACAAGAAGTAGATATATAGCTGCATTCATTCGTAAACTTGGCATTAGGTGGAGGTGAGTGGGCAGTCTCACTCTCTGGCTGCATTACTCGTGAGGAAAGAGCGTGTGTACCCATTGAGTAGGAAGCTGGGTGTACCCAGAACCAATCTGAAGAAAATTATTTATCCTGCTGGGAGTGAAGTCATAGCTGGTCCAACTTGTATCCTGTTTGCTCTTTTGACTGTGATATGAATGGAGACAAGGACAATGGGAATATAAAATTCATAAACTAAGAAGTACATGCATTTACTACCAACATTAAATAGTGTGGACTCTTTAAAGGACAGTGGTGACTATGAACTACTGTAATGTTAAAAACTAGGTATTTCACCCACAGAATGAATTTATAGGCTTCATTTAACAAGCAACAGTTAGTGTATTTATGTGACTATTAGATGACAGTACGTATAAGGCAACTGTGCTTCACATTCTTCAATTTTCAGGAAAATACATGTGTAGAACATCTTAGCTCTATGCACAGTTATAAGGCAACCCTAAATATTTCAGAAAATAAAGTAGGAAAAAACAATTCTTGTCTTATATTGAGGTAAATATGGCATTTCCCTAAACAGCAGCAGCCATTTGATTTAACAGTGGAAATCAGTGAACCAGCAACCTGTGGATTCAGTTGCTTTATGTAGGATTTCTTACTGTATGGGACCTGCCAATGCACTGTCTGGTTATGTCACTGCTCCTGATACTGTATCTCCAGTGTAACATAAACTGTATGTTTTGTTCTACTATACAAATAATGAAAAATGTCTGTATTACAGGTACTTCTCATTGCATATGAGTTCAAGAAGTGTAATTTAATTTAATGGGCTGAAATGTGTAGACTGCTCTGAATTACTAGCTTTCATTTTAATGCAGATTGTTTGCTGGCCACTCATGAGAGGTCTGAGTAGTGGGAACAGAGTACTTGTGGGTGGCCATGTTTACTTCAAGGGTAGAAGGTAAAATTTTGTTCAATGACATAACCTCTTCTGCTTTAACTCTGTGAGAAGATAAGGAAACTGTTAGTACTGGGTACTGTACAATATTTCCTTGTTGTTCCATGTGTGTATTTATGCTAATATTTATTGTATTTTTGTGCTTTGTTTCATTATTACCGCTTGAAATAAAGTCACAATAATGAGTGTAAAATTTAAGAGATATATTGCTAGTGGCAAGAAAGATTCAAGATTGAGGACAGTGAGAAAATTAATGAACATTGAACAGATGTTAGAGGTAATGTGTCGATATAAATTTGTAAAACAAATGACATTCATATTTCAGGAGTCCAAGAATTTACACTGAGGAATGTTTAAAATACTGCAGAAAGAAAATTTAGCTCTGCAAGTACTACTAGAACAAACTAACAACTTCAATATCCTGATGCTTATTGTAGCAGATATCCAACACTTATGTTGATTGTTGTGGGCAAGTTGTGTTCCCTTCATTTGATTTTACCTTCTGTGACTTTTTTTTAAATGCAGCTGTTGCATAAACCAAGCAGTTAGTTTCCTGTTAACTTCACTTTAGCACATAGGGTTTTCGTGAAGCAATGCCAGCATACCCTGTTTCTGGATATTGGCTTGATCTCTGGACTTACATTTCTGCAGTTGAAATTACACTGCCACTGGTTTCTCTTGTTGTGCATGCCTCCTCAGTTCTGCATTTGAGATAACATTAGGTCAAAGAGCTTATTAGTTTTCCTAACACACTAGTTTATAAATGTTAGCAGATCCCTCATGATTATCTGCGTAACCTTTCATATACATAAACCAGGGAGTACCCGTGTTAGTATATGCTGGATATGGAATTGTGCTTCTCCGAACTTGTTATTCTCATGCTTTAGATATAATACTGCTCCATTGCATGTCAGTTTGCTCTGCATTGCAGTTTTCAGGAATGTAACCCCAAAGTAAAACAAGGGCTTACTGAACCATTACTGTCACCACCACTCTCTTCACTACAACCACAATTGTTGTATTTTTGGTTCTCTGTAGGAGAGGCTGAAGAAGAAAAAAATGTTTGTCTTAAGCTCTTCTTACTGAACACCAAAGCTGTAGACAGTGAAAATTTAATACCACAGACAATAAAAAATGTGTGAGATTTGAGTTTCTATTAGTGATGCATGTCAAAATTGAAGTATTTTGGGCTAGAGTGTTGTGTACTTTGAGGTATTTCAGGGGAGCATCCTGTTTTGAAACTGTAGTTACACATCTACCAAACTGTGGTCTTGCATCCCAGGAGAACATAGTCTCCATAATAAACGGTTGTTTTTTGCAGTCAGTTCTACTGTCTGTGACTGGACATGATGGTAAAATGGTTGGCACTCCTGGGTCATATTCAAGATGACCCTGGCAGTGGCAAATCCTGATCTGGAGGTCAGGTCTGGCAGAATGATACACAATGCAGCATTTACTATCATGATTTGCCACTGGACCCTGGTTCAAATCTTGGACCAGACTGACCATCCAAAATTAGTTTTTTTTTTGGTTTTCTTGCATTGCAACAGTCACGCCGGGATAGTGCTTTAACTTATGCTATGACTGCAGCTTCACTCCGCTTGCTCTCCACTTCACTATGCACTAATCATCTTGTCGTGTGATGCTAACAGTCAGTCGCTAATAAAGGCATTGTTACGTAACCATAAGTGTATTAGGAGGGTTAAATAAATTAAAACGGGAAATACTGAGCAAGTAAGATGTGGCATGGTTTTATTTTGTGGTACTTTATGCTTTGAAAGAACAAGTCTTGAGAATCTTGGGAAGTATAAAAGTTTTTAATACTTGCAATTTGTACTACATTTTTCAGAAATATTTGGTATAATATGTGGACACGTTTGTAGTCCAATAGTGTATTGAGTGTTGTTGTTTGACATGTTGTAAGACCGTTGAGTTATTTCATGGATTGTGGCAAACAGTTTCAGTATGTTTAGGTGTTACTACCAAGCAGTTTGAGCAGTGACGCACGTGGTTTGCATTCGAGAGACATTTCGTTCCAATTCAGGTGGGGCATCTCTTGTTTTACCTGAGATTTTAATGGTTTTCGTAATTCGCTCATGTGGTAATCCTGGAATACGTCTCGCCTGCTGTGGCCTACATTCTTCTTTACATGCATGTAACGTGTTGCAGTATGGGATATACAGTGCCATGTGAATTTGAACTTAAACTTTTCTGAAGGTTGAAAGACATTACATGAATTGTAGAAATTATTCCAGAAACTGTGTTGGGATTTCACCCATTTGTGACGACGCAACTGCATTTAAATTTCCGTTATCATGCAGTGATTTTATTTACATTTCTTCTTTACCTGGAGAGTGGATATTAAACGGAAAATGCGTGTAAATAATCGTGACCTAGAGTGTACTATTTTGGGATGCCTGTACACAACAGTGGACTTAACTTGGCTGTATAACAAATAACCCAACCTCCCGTGTTCAAGTAGCCTTGGGATGTTCTCGCGAACTCAATACCGTAAGACAGCGGGCGTGAATTTCATTACAGGTATTTTACGCGTAGTTTCTCACAGCCGTCTTCATGCCAAAGAAGTGGCATCCGGACTCCGTCAGCAAGACATTGTCATTAAGACCAAGAACGTGTTTGGGGACATCCGTGCCTTGTGAGGAGGACGTTTCTCCCTTCTTAAATTGAATGTATGATAAATATAAACCCGCTTTAATCACTAAGCTGGTTATTTCGGTGGGAATTAGCCTGTATGTAGCCGCCCATCTTGCGGAATGAAGTGTACCAAGATGTGAAACGAGTTATCTTATCTCCAACTCCGAGGACGGAAGCAGCAGGATTCTCCAAAATGTCAGCTGCGTACTAGACTACATGGTATCGTATCCGTGACAGGATTCCATATTCTAAGTGTCTTCTATTTTCACAGTCCATACGCGTACCTTTTCTACCGCACACTTTCTTTCCGTCTTATCTACTATTCTTTTGTGAGAAAAGAAAGTAGGCTTGTGAGAGCACCATGCCGTCTGTCCGTATATGCTCGTGTGTCTTCCCTTTTCAGCTTCTGAATAGATAACCGATGTACGCGAAACTTCTGTAGAATAGTATGGCCGTTAGAGGCCGCGCTGACGCCCTAAGTCTTAATTCCTACAGTCCGTAATAACGTGTCGGAAACGAGAACTTGCGAGGTGGTAGTGATGTATGGTTTGATAGTAGAGTACGTAGTTTATGCCATGGAGTTATTTTTTGAATGCGAAGTAGAATTGCGCGGCGAAACTTTCGTTAATGACCCGTTGGAACTAGGCATGTGGACGTCTGTGGCGAGGTATACCATAAGCATGTCAGTACGTTGTGTGTGTAGGAAATGCTGGTTGTTAAGTAAGCAGTTACCTTAATGGCGAGTGTGACGCTTTTGAGACGAATTCAGCAATTTCACGTAGAACCATGTGCCTTTTAAGCGACAGGTTTTTCATAAAATTGAAATAAACAATAATAGTAGGCGCTAGTAGTTTAAATTTGTTTCGAGGACCACTTTTTTTTTTTACTACTTGATGCTAGTTGTAGTTTTTCGAACATAGATTTACATCTGCAGTAGACATTAAGACCGTTTTGGGGTGCATACTTTTTTCTTTTATTTATTTTATCAGAATCTTTACAATGTATGGAATAGTTCCAGTGTGTGTGGGATTGAAAAAAACAAATTAACTTGGAGAACATCAAAGTAACTTCTGAAAACTACCGCAAATAGTATAAGGTTTTAGACTACTACTACTACTAGTACGACAACAATAACGACAGCAGTAAACGACTGCATATATTTTCTAACCAAGGCGAATGATTATGTGGCCTGTAACGGCACTCTTCATTTAACAGAATGTGTTATGCGATGTCGCCATTTAAGACAGGCTTCAGTGCCCGGACAGGCTAGAGTTGTTCGGTGTGTAACTACCAGGAATATGTGCACCTAAAGTGAAAGTAACTTGTCTCATACTACCTTCAGCTTGGCCTCACTTCAGGTTATTTAAAACCGACTTTCTCAAAATGGCTTGCATCGGGAGCCCTAACTGCGCCATGTGTCATATTCCTGCAAGGCACTTTCATCTGGTTTTGTTTTGGAAGGAGAGAAGAATTGCGGGTTTTATATGTGCGGACGATCAGTTACGATGCGAGCGCGTACCGCACCGACCGGAATTTGACATATTTATAAGTGAATGAGGCTGAAATATACAGATTTTTAAAAAATAATTCGCTGGACTGAACACTGCAGAACGGGCGGCATTATCGGTTGCTGTGCAGCAACGATATCGCCCGCAGGCCGGCGATTAACATTACTCTGTGTAGCAGCAAAACGGTTTTCATCTCTAAGCACTCTTAACATTATTCGAGTTTTCTGTGGCAAGGGCGAAGTGTGAGAGCTGCGAAATTGGGCCAGCGGGTGTTATGCTGCTCTGTTCCGTAGCACTGTACAGTTCAGTCAAGACAAAGCATAGCGAACAAGTAAGGTTCCCTCTTAACTACCGACATTCCTTCACAAGATGCATTTTGTGACATTGGTGTGTAATAAGACGATGTGGTAGGATGTGGGCATTTGTGATTAGTGTGGCACGTATTATTTTATATGGAAGGCAGAATGGTAGGTTTTTTACCTTTACTTTCCAACAAAGTTATTTAATAACCGGTATTGTTAAGCGAGTTTTTCCTAAGGCGGCGGTGTTCTTCAGGAAAACAAATGCCATGTTAGAGAACAGACTGTAAATCTGTATGATTATAAATTTATGTAACAGGGGAGTAAGAGTACAAATAGTCATTTGAGTAGTGCGTTGTCCGTGTGAAACTAGTTAGGTTAATAAAAATGTTCTTATATGTACGTTACCGTAAAATCCGAATAGACAAACACGCGTCTTCTACGTTCCCTATTAAGAATGGTCTGAAACAAGGAGATGCTTTATTAACACTTATTTTCGACTTTGCTGTAGAATATGCCATTAGGAGGGTTCAAGAGAACCAAGTGGGGTTGAAATTTATAGATACACATCAACTTCTGGTTCATGCTGCTGGTGATAAATTGTTCGGTAAACGCATACTTGCCTTAAAGAAAAGTACAGGAGCTTAATTTGTCTCCAGCAAAGTAGTAGAAGTAACTGCTGAGATGACTCAATATATATTCCTGTCTCGTGAATAGGATGCAGGACCCATTCATGACGTAAAGGTAGGTAGTGAGTACTTTGAAATCGTGGCAGAGTTCATACATTTGAGAACGACGCTAACAAATCAGAATTACATACATGAAGAAACTGAAACTTAGATTTTAAAATTCTTTTTAAAACTTAACATTTTATATTTGTAAATTGAGTTGTATTTTGGCGTTCTATGTAATATGTCCTTCAAAGAACTCCTCCCTGAAAATGGCCACAGTGGGTGGCCGAAACATATAGGAGGGTAACGCTGTTTATAATACAGTAAATGTACATATCTGTTTATGCACTTGTTGGTCATATTTCTCATAATGAATCATCAATGTATGGTCATGAATCAAAAAATATAGAACTATAATTTGGCCTGTCGTTTTATACGGGTGTTTGCTTGGTCTTTCAGATTGAGGGAAGAACATTGGCCAAGGGTGTTTGAGAATAGGATTCTGAGGAAGGTATTGGGAACTAAGGTGGGCCGGGTAGCTCAATCGGTATAGCAACTGACTACGGGCTAGACGGTCCGGGATCGAATCCCGGTGGGGACGAGATTTTCCGTCCGTCCGGACCGGCCCTGGGGCCCACCCAGCTTCCTGTAAAATGGGTACCCGGTCTTTCCTGGGGGTAAAGTGCTGCCGAGGCGTGCTGCTGACTCCTCACCCCCTTCTAGTGCCGCGGTCATGGAAGAGTGGAGCTATACCTCTACCCACCCTCTGGACCACACCGGGCCTGTAACGGGAAAACTTTACTATTGGGAACTAAGAGGGGCGAAGTGACAGAGAACTGGTGGAGACTGCATAATGAGGAGCTTCATGGTCTGTACTGCTCATCAAATGTTGTTCGGCTCATCAAATCAAGAAGAATAAGATGAGGGGGGTATGTGGCACGTATCGGTGCGGGGGGAGGTGCATACGGGGATTTGTGGGGAGCCTCGGGAGAAGAGACCCCTAGCAGGAACTAGGCGTAGGTGAGATTATAATATTAAAATGAATTCTCAAGAAATAGGATGGGGAGTGAAATGGGATTTATCGGGCTCAGGATAGAAACACGTGGCGGAATTTTTTCAGCGCAATCCAAATGATTTCCTGTCGCGATTGGTGACCATGGACGAAACCTTGTTATATCACTATGACCTGGAGACAAATGGAGTGGCGGCATAGCGGCTCACCCCGCCCCAAAATTTCCGAGTGTAAAAATCCGCTGGAAAAGTTCTCGCCTTGAATTTTTTTCGGATCAAGACGGCACCCTCCTCATTGATTATCTTCCAAAGGGCCAAACTATCAACGCGGAGTATTACTCGTCTCTGCTGGTGCAATTGAAGGACATTTTGAAGGAAAAACGCCGCGGGAAGGTCACCAAGGGGGTCTTGTTCTTGCATGACA
>Ga0123355_10001635_pt1 | contig 31262 bp, 33 predicted proteins | sample TergutEmb28metaG_3_FD_89872 | JGI IMG/M metagenome (GOLD analysis project Ga0123355, IMG submission 89872) | Embiratermes neotenicus P1 segment gut microbial communities from Petit-Saut dam, French Guiana - Emb289 P1 | ecosystem: Host-associated > Arthropoda: Insects > Digestive system > Gut ... | reverse complement strand
GGTGACCAACGGTATTCCGACAAATCCAAATACCATCAAATTTTTAAGGTATATCCACACCTCCGGACAACTTCTAAATACTCCGGCAGGTTTTGTCGAAATTTCAGCAGAAACGGCTACCGCAGCATTGGAACTTCTGAATGTTCAAAACGAGTACCGCAAATACCGCATCGCAAGAAATAGAATAATCGGAACAATAGCATTATCTTTATCGTTGATTGCACTTGGCGTTGTATTGCTACATCGTAAATCTCGCATCATAAAAGACAAAATTGCAGGGAAATTTATGCTGTTTTTAACATTGATTACCATATCTCTTGTTTTAGTGATTGGTGTTGGTTTGTTTATCAGATCGCTGCCGATACTGTCCGAGCATTCGCTTAGCAGTTTACTTTTTTCATCGGACTGGCGACCCATGCAAAATCAGTTCGGTTTTGCTCCGTTTTTGATGGGAACGCTTTGGGTAACTACGATTGGGATTATTATGGCTCTGCCGATTTCGCTGTTGTCCGCCATATATTTAACCGAATTCGCCAAACCTCGATTGACTAAATATATCTACCCTGTTTTGGACATTTTGGCAGGTATTCCATCTGTAATTTATGGCTTATGGGGTGTTTTGGTCATTGTTCCTTTTATCGGAACACGTATAGCACCGATTTTTGGTGTTCAAACAGTTGGTTTTACGGCTCTTGCCGGAGGAATTGTTTTGGGAGTAATGATTATGCCGATATTGGTTAGTCTTTTTGTTGAGATTTTTCGCTCGGTACCGACAAGCCTTCGAGAGGTTTCCATTTCTTTGGGAGCAACGAAAACACAAACCGTAAGAAAAGTGATTCTTCGCAAAACCTTTCCGGGAATCGTGGCTGCTGTTGCACTCGCTGTTTCTCGTGCTTTTGGCGAAACAATTGCCGTGATGATGGTTGTTGGCAATTTTCCGGCAACGCCAAACATACCGCTTGATCCCGCCTATCCGCTACCTGCTCTTATTGCCAATAATTTTGGGGAAATGATGTCGGTACCTCTTTACGAGTCGGCATTGATGTTTGCGGCATTTATTTTGTTTTTTGTTATTGTGTTGTTCAATCTTGCCGCACGAATGATTATTTACCGAGTTGATAAAACATTTGCATGAAAAAGCCAAAAATCATAAAAAACCTGAAACTCTTAGAGGAACTTATCGCAAAGCTACTCATGTATGTTGCGTTGTTTGTGGTTGTTGCGTTTGCAATGTCAATCGTTGTTACCATAATATCTCGGGGTTGGCCTGCTATGACTTGGGAAATGGTTAGTCAAGTGCCCGGAAGCAGTTTTCTACTTGGCGGAGACGGTGGAATTTTGAATGCGATTGTCGGTTCGCTTTATATTGTAGGTGCATCAACTCTTCTCGGGCTTGCAATCAGTATTCCGATTGTATTTTACATGAATGTTTATCTGAAAAAAACGTCAAAATTCGGCTACATCGCACGCCTGTCCTATGATGTGCTGTTTGGTATTCCTCCGATTGTTTTCGGCGCATTTGGATTTATGATCATGGTGTATTTCGGCATGAGAGCCTCGCTTTTGGGCGGAATTATTGTGATTACGCTGTTGATTATTCCTGTTTTTATTCGTTCGATAGACGAGGTGGCACGAAATTTTCCACGTGAAATCTTGGATGTAGCCTATTCGCTGGGTGCAACGAAATTGCAAACCTTGCATGTGGTTTTACGCCAAATTCTTCCGGGAGTAGCCACAGCCACGTTGCTCGCTATCGGACGAGCAATCGGTGACGCAGCCGCAGTCATGCTTACCGCCGGTTATACATCCGCCATTCCCACGTCTCTCTCTCAACCGGCAGCAACACTGCCTTTAGCGGTTTTCTATCAAGCCATGAGCCCCATAGAAGAGGTGCGACAAGGAGCCTACGCCGCGGCATTTGTTCTCACGCTAATCGTACTCGCATTGAGTATCGGCGGAAGATTGATTATGAGATATTTTTCAAAAGACAAAATACATTAAGTTATGAAGAAGGTGTTTAAAATGTTCAGACCGGATCATAAGTTTGCTCGTGGCGACGGGAATTCTTATATCAAGATCGAAAACCTTAATGTTTCGATAGCTAATAATCACATTCTGAAAAATGTTAATATCGACATACCGGATAATAAAATAACTTGTATTATTGGCCCCTCGGGTTGCGGAAAAACGACCTTGCTTAAAACGCTGAACCTACTGATATACGCTATTGACGGCGTTGATATTTCCGGAAAAATTGATGTCAACGGCACAAATATTATTGGTCGAGATTTTGACATAGAAGTACATCGTCGTATGATGGGATTGGTGTGGCAAAAACCTGTTCCGCTACCGATGTCGATTTTCGAAAATGTTGCTTACGGTTGTCGTGTGAATGGAACATTTCATCCGCGAAAATTAAAAATGATTGTGGAGCATTATCTAACTGCGGTTGGCTTGTGGGATGAGGTAAAAGATCGCTTAAGAGCGCCGGCAACAAGTCTTTCGGTGGGACAGCAACAACGTCTGTGTTTAGCGAGAAGCCTTGCCGTAGAGCCAAGTTTTATTCTTGCCGACGAAGCCACAAGTGCCCTCGACCCCATGTCAAGTAAAACGATCGAAGAACTCTTTGTAAGGCTCAAAGAAAATTACTCGATTGTCATGGTAACTCACACACTTAGTCAGGCTCAAAGAATTGCCGATAACGTGATTTTTATGTACATGGGCCAAGTGATCGAAGCCGGCAGTGCCGAACAAATTTTCAAAAATCCTCAACACGAATTGACACAAAACTATATTTCAGGAGCGTTTAGTTAAACAAAAAGTAGGGGCTAGGCATGCCTAGCCCCTACAACAACCCATAACTCATAATTCATAACTATGAAAAACACATTATCCCATATCCGAGAACTCGAAGCCGAATCGATTTACGTGCTTCGTGAAGTCGCCGCACAGTTTCAAAAACCTGCCCTTCTATTTTCGGGCGGAAAAGACTCGATTGTTGTTGCTCATTTGGCGTATAAAGCCTTTTATCCCGCAAAAATTCCGTTTCCTTTTTTGCATATTGATACAGGGCATAATTTTAAGGAAACGATTGACTATCGCGATATGATGGTCCAAAAACTCGGTGTAAATCTGATTGTCGGCTCTGTTCAAGAATCTATTGATACCGGCAGAGTGCGTGAAGAAACCGGTTATTACGCAAGCCGAAATCTTTTGCAAACAACAACTCTGCTTGACACAATCGAAAAACACAAGTTTGATTGTGCAATCGGTGGAGCCCGTCGCGACGAAGAAAAAGCACGTGCAAAAGAGCGTTTTTTCTCGCATCGTGATGAGTTCGGACAGTGGGACCCTAAAAATCAGCGTCCGGAACTTTGGGGGCTTTTTAATGGACATCACCACATGGGCGAGCATTTTCGTGTTTTCCCTATCAGCAACTGGACGGAAATGGATGTTTGGCAATACATTTTTATGGAAAAAATCGACATGCCAAGCATTTATTTTACACACGAGCGACAAGTGTTTTTCCGCGACGGACAATGGCTTGCCGCAGAAGAATGTATGACGTTAAAGCCTACCGAAACCGTTGAAACACGCCAAGTTCGTTGTCGCACAATCGGCGATATCAGTTGCACGGGACTTACACTTTCCAAAGCCGATTGTTTGGAAGATATTATCGAAGAAATCGCTGCTACACGCGTTACAGAACGCGGAAGTCGTGCCGACGACAAACGTTCGGAAACCGCAATGGAAGACCGTAAGGTTGTAGGCTATTTTTAGGACTATAAACATGATACAAACTCGTCCAATCCAACCCACAGACTACCCACTTCTCGAAAGTTTTCTTTACCACGCCATTTACATTCCGGAAGGTGAAGAATATCCGCCGTATGAGATTATTTTTGACCCAAATATATATATTTACATCAAAGATTTTGGTTTAGACACTGACTGCGGAGTTGTTGCCGAATGTTCAGAGTCTGGCGAAATCGTCGGAGCGGCGTGGACTCGGATTATTCCCGCCTACGGGCATCTTGACGAGAGTACACCGGAACTTGCCGTGTCAGTGTTGCCGGATTATCGCAATCAAAGCATCGGAACTCTGCTGATGAAACACTTGTTTGAGCAACTCCGCAAGAGCAATTACAAACGAACTTCCTTGTCTGTTCAACAAAACAACCCTGCCGTGCGATTTTACAAGCGACTTGGCTACGAAATCACAACTGAAAAATTAGACCACGCCGGACACGAAGATTACATCATGGTAAAAACCCTTTAATCTCTCTCTCACTTTACAAACTTTATAAACTTTCAAACTTTACAAACTTTACAAACTCAAAACATGGACACAAAAGGATACTTACACATGGACCTCCTCCGCTTCTCAACCGCAGGCAATGTTGACGACGGAAAAAGCACGCTAATCGGACGTTTGCTTTATGATAGCAAGTCCATTTTCGAAGATCAAATGGAGGCTGTTGAACAAGCATCTCGCCGAACAGGGAGTGAAGATGTTAATTTGGCACTTCTTACCGATGGACTGCGTAGCGAACGCGAACAAGGCATCACGATTGATGTTGCTTATCGTTATTTTGCCACACCTGTTCGGAAATTCATCATTGCCGACACGCCCGGACATATTCAATATACGCGAAATATGGTAACCGGTGCGTCCACAACAGATTTGGCAATTATTCTGATTGACGCTCGAAATGGTGTTTCGGAACAAACCTTGCGACACACCTACATCGCATCGTTGCTTGGCATAGAACAAGTTACCGTGTGCATCAATAAAATGGATATTGTTGATTTCTCACAAGATGTTTTTGAAAACATCAAAAACGATTTTTTGACCATTACCAAAAACTTGAATCTGAAAAATGTGAAGTTTATTCCGGTTTCGGCAAAGTATGGCGATAATGTGGTTGATAAATCCGAAAATATGCCTTGGTACGAAGGTTGTACGCTTTTGCATCATTTGGAGACTGTGGTTATCGACCGCAATTCTACCAGCGGAATGCGTTTTCCGGTGCAGTATGTCGTTCGTCCGATTTCCGATAAGTTTCACGATTTTCGCGGTTATGCCGGACGAATTGTCGGTGGAAACGTTGCAAAAGGCGACCGTGTGATTGCACTGCCATCGGGCATCAAATCGCAAATAACAAGCATTCATCTGGGCGAAGAAGAAAAAGAAACCGCACAAATATCCGAGTCTGTGGTTATTCAACTTGCCGATGATATTGATATCAGTCGTGGCGATATTCTCGTTGCTGAAAACGCACCGCAGCCCAATATTTCTAACGATATTCGCTTGACGATATGCTGGCTCAATCAAAAACCGATGAGCACGATCACAAAATATATCATCAGACACACTTCACGTGAATGTTTAGGCGTCGTGAAGGCTATTAATCACTTAATGGACATCAATACCCTCGAAAAAAGAGAAAACGCCGAAACTCTCAAAATGAACGATATTGGCTCTATCAACCTACGTACATCTGTGCCTTTGGTGTTTGATCACTATTCTGAAAATCGAGCAACCGGCTGTTTGATTTTTATTGATCCTGATACGTTTGAGACTGTTGGGGCGGGGATAATAGAGTAGACCCGGTGGCTGAGCCTGTCGAAGCCACCATGCTATTGCACCCTTCGACAGGCTCAGGGTGCGGGTCCGTTGAGGTCATTGACTGTAGGTATTGAGTACGATTCTTTGCCAATAGAGGAAGTTTGTCAAAACTACCATTTATCAATGCTTCTTTTTTCTTTCTGCTCCAACCTTGCACCTGTTTTTCTCTGTAAAAAGCATGGTCTATTCTTTGATATTCCTCAAAGTATACTAATTTTACAGGCAGATGTTTTTTTGTAAAATTAGCACCTTCGCCGTTTTGGTGCTCAAGCAATCTGCGTTCTAAATTGTTTGTGCTACCAGTGTAATAATGTCCGGAAGCACGCTCTAAAATATACATATATCCTTTCATAGTTGTTTGTGTTGTCTGTTCCCTGAGCCTGTCGAAGGGAACGAGGTTTCGGTTTAAAGCATGGTGGTTTCGACAGGCTCAACCACCGACACCGCAAAATTATGCAAAAAACAAACACAAATCGCAAAACTTTCCTTAAAAAGTGTTAAAACTTAAAAAAATTTAAGGTTTCGCACAACAAACTTCAGAAATAACCAAAATTTTCGTATCTTTGTATCAGAAATTAGGCTTCGGCTGACCCGCACCCTGAGCTTGTCGAAGGGTGCAACAGCAACCAAAGTGGCTTCGACAGGCTCAGCCACCGCATCAGACTACTCAAATGAACTAAACTATGATACAAAAACAAAACATCGCAGAACTAAACCAAAAATTCGAAAACACATCGCCACAAGAGGTGTTGCAGTACTTTATTTCTGAGTTGGGCAACGATATCGCTTTTGCATCAAGTTTGGGTGCCGAAGATCAAGTCATAACCGATATGATTTGTAAAATCAATCCGAAAGCCCGTATTTTTACGCTTGACACCGGGCGCTTGTTTCCTGAAACTTATACGCTAATTGACAAAACCAACAAAAAGTACGGCATCAAAATGGAGTTGTTTTTTCCAAAAAATGATTTGGTGGAAGAAATGGTAAGCAAAGAGGGCGTTAATCTGTTTTACAACGGCATAGAGCTACGAAAAATGTGTTGCAATATTCGCAAAATGGAGCCGTTGAGACGTGCCTTTTCCTCTTTACAGGCGTGGGTTTGCGGACTTCGCAAAGAACAATCCGTAACACGCACCGACATGCAAATCGTAGAGTGGGACGAAACCAACAATTTAATCAAAATCAATCCACTTATCAATTGGAGCGAAGCCGATGTTTGGAATTATATTCGCGAAAACAACGTGCCTTACCATGTTCTTCACGACGAGGGTTTTCCGAGTATTGGTTGTCAACCTTGCACTCGAGCCATCGAAAAAGGCGAGAATGTAAGAGCCGGACGTTGGTGGTGGGAGTCGCCAGAACATAAAGAATGTGGATTGCATCGACGCTCAAAATAACACAATTTTCGCAACCATGCAAGAACGCAAACCCGACTGGCTAAAAACCAAACTCGACACAAAAGGAAATTTTTCGAAAATCAAAAAAATTGTCGAATCGAACAATTTGCACACGATTTGCAGTAGCGGAAAATGCCCAAATATCGGAACTTGCTGGAATTTGGGAACAGCAACATTTATGATTTTAGGCGATATTTGCACGCGTTCTTGCAAATTTTGCGCCACAAAAACCGGAAAACCGCTCGCTCCCGACCAAAACGAGCCTAAAAAAGTGGCAGAAAGCATTCATCTCATGCAACTCAAACATTGCGTGATTACATCGGTTGATAGGGACGATTTGCTCGACAAAGGTGCGGATTTTTGGGCAAAAGCCATTTTTGCCGTTCGAAAAAAGAATCCAAATATTCTTATTGAGGTTTTAGTTCCCGATTTTGATAATATCGACGAATTTTTACAGATTGTTTTTGATGCCAAGCCTGATATTTTCGGACATAATTTAGAAACCGTCAAACGGTTGACTCCTGAAGTGAGAAGCCGTGCAAAATATCACGAAAGTTTAGATGTTTTACGAAAAGCCGCATCTGTTGGATTGATAACAAAATCAGGCATTATGGTTGGATTGGGCGAAGCCGAAGCGGAGGTGATCGATGTTTTGAAAGATTTAAGAAGTGTCGGTTGTCGAATGGTAACGATTGGTCAGTATTTGCAACCTACGAAAAACAATTTGCCCGTGAGCGAATACGTTACGCCCGAACAATTTGAAAAATATCGAAAATTTGCGTTAGACATGGGTTTTGATAGTGTGGAGAGTGCTCCTCTGGTGCGTTCGTCGTTTATGGCAGACTCGTCATTCCGCCGTAAGGCGGAATCCCCCAAAACAAAAGGAACGGTCAATAGCAAGGAGATTCCCGCCTTCGCGGGAATGACGGCCGAAAATTTGCAATACATTGATTGGGGATTGATTGATTACAAAGACGCCTGGGACAAACAAAAAGTGTTTTTTGACGAATTGATCGAGGAAAAAATTTCAAAAAAAAACGTCCCGACATCCCAAAGATTCATTGTTTGCGAACATCCACATGTTTATACGCTTGGAAAAAGCGGACAAGCTAACAACTTGCTGATAAACGATGATTTTTTAGAAAAAATTAACGCATCCTACTATCATATCGAACGGGGTGGAGATATCACGTATCATGGTCCCGGACAATTGGTTGGTTATCCGATTTTGGATTTAGACAAATTCAATCTGTCGCTGAAAACATACATTTTTTTGCTTGAAGAAGCAATTATTGAAGTGTTGTCGAATTATCAGATTGAGTCGTCTCGAATGCCGGGTGCAACAGGCGTTTGGTTGGATGTCGACAAAAAAAATCCTCGAAAAATTTGTGCTATCGGCGTTCGTGCAAGTCGAGGTGTTACGATGCACGGTTTTGCGTTTAATGTGAATACTGACTTGTCATATTTTTCCCACATAAACCCCTGCGGTTTTACAGACAAAGGTGTAACTTCTCTGTCGAAAGAGCTTCAAAAAACCGTTGACATCAACGATGTGAAGAAACAAGTTTTTGAGCATTTTCAAGGGTTTTTGAATGTTGCAACTAAAAAATTAGTTGCGTGACTAAAAATATAGTTGCGTGACTAGTTTTTTAGTTGTAGCATAAAATACAAAATAATTTTGTATCTTTGTACCATGAATACACTACACTTATATAATACTCTATCTCGAAAAAAAGAAATTTTCGAGCCGATTCATGCACCTAATGTGGGCATGTATGTGTGCGGGCCTACGGTTTACGGTGATCCACACTTGGGGCATGCACGTCCGGCGATTACGTTTGACTTGGTTTTTCGCTACTTGAAATATCTGAAATACAAAGTGCGTTATGTCCGAAACATCACGGATGTTGGGCATTTGGAAAACGATGCCGATGAAGGCGAAGACAAAATTGCCAAAAAAGCACGCTTGGAGCAACTCGAACCTATGGAAGTCGCACAGTATTACACCGACCGTTACCATAAATTTATGGATGAGTTGAATGTGTTGCGGCCAAGCATTGAATCACGTGCAACCGGACATATTCCCGAACAAATCGAAGTTGTTCAAAAAATCTTGGACGCAGGCTACGCCTACGTTTCAGAAGGTTCGGTATATTTCGACGTGCAAAAGTACAGCAAAAATTACCACTACGGAAAATTATCCGGACGAATTTTGGACGACCTTTTGGCAACCACTCGTGATAATTTGGACGGACAAGACGAAAAACGAAATCCTGCGGATTTTGCCTTGTGGAAAAAAGCATCTCCGGAACATATCATGCGCTGGAATTCCCCGTGGAGCATAGGTTTTCCCGGATGGCACATCGAATGTACAGCAATGGGTTGCAAATATCTCGGTGAAACTTTCGATATTCACGGAGGAGGCATGGATTTGCTGTTTCCACATCACGAAAGTGAAATTGCACAAGCGCAAATTGCACACGGCATAGAGCCTACAAAATATTGGATGCATAACAACATGATTACGATCAACGGTCAGAAAATGGGAAAATCGTTGGGAAATTTCATCACATTGGAAGAGTTTTTTAACGGAAAACAAAAAAACGGTGAAAAACATCCTCTTTTGGATAAGGCGTACTCGCCAATGACCATCCGTTTTTTCATTCTTCAAGCCCATTATCGCAGTACGTTGGATTTTTCGAACGAGGCCCTGCAAGCTGCAGAAAAAGGTTTGAAACGTTTGCAAGATGCGAAAAAAACGTTGCAGACATTGTCCGCTCCGACTGCTGGTACCAATTTACAACCCGTACCAACACTCGAAATTTCGCTGCTTTCAACATTTTGCAAAACCGCCATGAACGATGATTTTAACTCACCAATTGTGATTGCGAATTTGTTCGAAGCCGCAAGAATTATAAATTCTGCGAAAGACGGAAAAACACAGTTGATAAAAGATAATATTGAAGCATTGAAATCTTTGTTCGATGTATATTATACACAAATTTTAGGCTTAACCGACGAGGCAGACGGTAATAATTCCGAATTAATCGACGGTTTAATGCAAATGATTTTGGACATTCGTCAGCAAGCCAAAACCAATAAGGATTACGCTACGTCAGACCGCATTCGCGATGCGCTAACTGCCTTAAATATTACTGTAAAAGACGGCAAAGACGGTACGAGTTGGGGTTATTAAAATCGTCCTCTTTTTGTCCAATTGCCTCTTACACTTTTTACTCGACTTACTCCGTAGGCATTCGGTAAATGTTTTATGCTTGTTTCGCCATTGCAAATAACGACTGAAACAATGTCAAAACGTGCGTCTTTCGGAGATTTGGATTTGAGCATATAAGCATTCGCAGCACGAATAATTTTCTGCTGTTTTTCTTGAGTAACAAAGACTTCAGGCTCGCCAAAAATTACATGCGAGCGGGTTTTGACTTCCACAAAGACCATATAAATGTCGTTGCAAACAATCAAATCGACTTCGTGATGGTGCCAACGCCAATTTTCTTCCACCAATGTGTAGCCCTTTGCCAGCAAGTAGTTTTTGGCGAGCTCTTCGCCTTGTTTTCCTAGTTCTAAATTATGCGACATACTTGTCCCGTCATGTCGAGCGAAGTCGAGACATCCCCTTGATGTACGGGGATCCCTCGACTTCGCTCGGGATGACGACGCTAATTAAAACGGCAAATCGTCCGCCGGAGGATCAAACGCCGGTTGCAATTCTGCTGCATCGGAGGTTGAGCCTGTCGAAACCGGAGCCTCGCCTTCAGATCTTTTAGCCCCCAACATCGTCATGGAACTGCCTTCGATTTCAGTTACATACACTTTTCTGCCTTCACTGTTATCGTACGTGCGCGTGCGAATGCTGCCTTCCAAATAAATGGTCTGGCCCTTTTTCAAGTACTGTGTCGCAATATCTGCCAAACCGCGATAAAGAACGATGTTGTGCCATTCGGTGCGATCTACACGTGCACCTTCTTTGTTTTTGAACGACTCTGTCGTTGCTAATGAAAACGAAACTTTTTTGCTGCCGTTTTCGAATGTGAAAACTTCCGGATCTTTGCCCAAGTTTCCAATCAAAATGACTTTGTTTACTCCTGCCATGATTTTGTTTTTTTTAGTTTGTAAATTGTTTGCGGCGTTCATCTATATAAACGCAAAAAAGTCGATTTTCGTATATTTTTTTCCTTAAAATTTTTTAAGTTTTGGGCGCTTTTTTTTAGCTGCTTTCACAACATGTTGATTTTGAGACGCAAAATTGTGAATAGGTTTTGGTACTGCAAGTTCAAAAAATTGTGAAAGTGGAACTTTTTGAGCCGTTGATTTTAAGTTTTTGGGTAATTTTTCTGTTTTGAAAAACGAAATTGTCAATTTTTGATGGGATAATAGATGTTCGCAGGAATATAATAACTGCATTTGTTCGTCATTGCGAGCGGAGCGAAGCAATCCAGACATAGATTGCTTCGGGCTTTTGCCCTCGCAATGACGTGGCAAGTCCATTTCCGGAAAATCATACAATCCCTGCCAAATATCACGATTAGTACGTTTTTTAATCCAAATATGATCGTCTTCAATGCAAACCAAATAGTCCAAACGGCGAGGTTTTACTGCGATTTTGTTGTTTTTTATCGGCAAAGTATCTATAACCGCATAGCGAAAAGCGTAGCAATTTTTTTGAAACGGACACGCCAAGCACAGTGGCTGTCGCGGTTTGCAACACATCGAGCCAAACTCCATAATGGCCTGATTAAATTCGCTGGGATTTTTTTTATCAATTTGCTTGTTTAGAATTTTCATCAATTCGGCTTTTCCTGCGGATATGTCGATAGGCGTGGTTACGCCGAACATTCGAGAAATCGCACGCGAAACATTTCCATCCAAAACGGGATAACATAAATTAAAAGCAAACGATGCAATCGCCGCGGCTGTATAATCTCCAACGCCAGGGAGAGCACGGATTTCATCATAATTATTTGGAAAAGTTCCACTATATTTTTCCGTGATAATTTTTGCAGTTTTATGCAAATTTCGAGCACGGGAATAGTAGCCCAAACCCTGCCAAAGTTTCAAAACCTCATCTTCCGGAGCGCTTGCTAAATCTTGAACTGTCGGATATTTTTCACAAAAGTTCAAATAATATGGAAGCCCTTGAACGACCTGTGTTTGTTGTAAAATTACTTCCGAAAGCCAAATGAAATACGGATTTTTCGTATGCCGCCACGGCAAATCACGCTTGTATTGTGAAAACCAATCGGAAAGTGTTTTTTTCATACTACAAAGGTACGAAAAATTTTGGAAAACTAAAACCCTTCGCTTTGTGTAATCACAAATGTCTCGTTGTCGCCGGAAGAGATAAAAAACGCCTCTACGCCGGGCAAATTTTTGAGCATTTCCAACGATTTTTCAACACCCAAAACCATGAATGCTGTTGCAAAAGCATCGGCTCGCCAAGCATAGGTATCTCTAACGGAAACGCTCAAAAGCGAGTGTTCAACGGGTCTTCCGGTTGTCGGATCAATTGTGTGCGAAAACCGCCTGCCGTCTTGTTCAAAATATCTTCGATACGTGCCGGACGTTACCAAACCAGAATTGCAAAGTTGTACAACTGTTTCAACTTCACGCCGAGAAAGAAATGTTTCGGCAGGCGTTTCAATACCTACACGCCAACAATTTCCGTTGGGTCTTACGCCTCGTCCAAGCGCATCGCCTCCAATACTAATCAAAAAAATTTCGATGCCTCTGCTCTCCAAAAATTCTCCGACCAAATCAACCGCATAGCCTTTTGCAATGGCATTAAAGTCAATTTTTATGTTTGGATTTCGTTTAACGGCTCTTCCATCAACAATCTGAATACCTCTGAAATCAACTAATTCCAAGTATTCTGCTATTTTTTCATCGGTCATTTCTTCGCGTTCTGTGTTCCAAAAACCGAAGGCTCTAACCAAAGGTCCAACGGTGAAATCAAATGCTCCATCGGTGATTTCACTGATAGAAACCGCCTTGTTAAAAATGTCCTGAAACATCGGACTTAACACAATATCCACGTTGTTGTTTACCGCATTTATTTCCGATTTCGGCTCATGAAGCGATGCCACAAAAAGAAATTCCCCAAGGATTGAATCAATCTCTGCTTGGTAGTTTTTTCCTTCCGGATGATAGTACGAAACGAGATAATACGTGCCAAGAGCATGTCCCGAAATCCGCACGAATTGCGGTTGTTGTGTGCAGGCAACAGCAAAAAATGCAATAAAAACAAAGAAAATATTTTTCATAGCAGTTGTTTTTACGCAAATCTCAACGCTTTCAGCATAAAGTCCGGCAAGGGTTTCAGTGGATCTCGTTTTTCGAGGTCGAGGTAGATGTTAAATTTTTTCAGAATAGGAATTTTGTAGGTTTCCACTAATTCGATGAGTGCGCCATCCGGGTCTTCCAAATATGCGAAACGTCCGGCGGCTTCGCCCATATCAAATTTTTCGCTGGCAACAGCGGAATCTACCGTGAATGGGTAGCCTTGTTTTTCGCAATTGGCTTTCATTTCGTCCATTTTTTTCACATCGAAGCACAAGTGAATGTATCCCAAATCACCCCATTGGCGGTCTTTGTAGAGTTTTCTGCCTTCGTAATCTTGGGCTTGCAGAAGTTCGATGTAAGATGCACCGAGCAATCGTGAAAACGGACCTACACGCGGTTCGCTGTGAGAAAGCAGCACGCGGCGAAAGGTTTTTTGTCCACCGATAATTCCCGAAAGGTCAGGAAATACAGCCGTTTCGTCATAGATAACCATATCATAGCCCAAAACTTCTTTATAAAATTTCATAGATTTTTCCATGTCGGATACGCCGATAACCGCACCGGCACAACCGCCCGTTTTGCTTTTTCCGCCACCGAAAAACGGTAAACCTTCTATTACCTCAAAGATGTTTCCTGCAGGACCCTGACAGAAAAAATGCATCAAACTGTCGGGTGCTTTTTGTGGTTCGCAAAGCATCGTGAAATGTTTTTTCAAGTGGTTATATGCTCCTTGAATATCATCGGATTTTACTTTGCAAATTGCAATGCCCAAATCGCCAAGCTCGGGTATAAAGACAGGTGGAAGCGGCGTTCGTTTCGTGTATTGCCAAATTTCAAATCCCCCGCCGCCACGCAGATTCAAGGCTAAAATTGCACGCCGATCTTGTGGTTGATTGTTGGTATAAGGAAGCATGAGTTTCGCCGTTCCTTCGTCATCGAACATGCGCACGTTCATGCCGAATGCCTTTTTGTAAAGTTCAAAACCCTGCGCCACGTTTGCAACGCCGATGCCGATTTGCTGGATGCCGGAGATTAAGTTCATGTCATTTATTTTTTTGCGGTTATATCATATCAAAGCCTGTATGCTTCCTCAAAACTTTGGGAATAACAATACCTTCCGGGGTTTGATTGTTTTCCAAAAGTGCGGCAACAATTCTCGGAAGAGCCATTGCAGAGCCGTTCAAAGTGTGAACGAGCTGTGTTTTTCCTTCTTCGTTTTTGAAACGGCATTTCATGCGGTTGGATTGAAAGCTCTCGAAATTCGACACTGAACTCACTTCCAACCAACGCTCTTGTGCAGCACTCCAAACTTCAAAATCGTAAGTCAATGCCGAGGCAAAACTCATGTCGCCTCCACACAGTCTCACAATGCGGAACGGCAAGCCCAACGAGCGAACAAGCGATGCTGCATAGTCTTTCATTTCCTCTAAAATTTCGTAAGATTTTTCGGGATGAGCGATGTTTACAATTTCAACTTTATCGAATTGATGCAAACGATTCAGTCCGCGAACATCTTTGCCGTAAGACCCGGCTTCCCTACGAAAACAGGCGGAGTATGCTACATTTTTTATCGGCAAATTTTTTGCTTGCAAAATTAGGTTGCGATACAAGTTTGTTACCGGAATTTCGGCGGTCGGAATCATGTACAAATCGTCTTCTTGAATATAATACATTTGTCCGTCTTTATCGGGTAAATTTCCTGTTCCAAAACCCGAGTCTTCATTAACCATCAGCGGAACTTGAACTTCCGTATAGCCTGCTTCAATGCCTTTTTCCAAAAAATAATTGATCAACGCACGCTGCAGTCTAGCACCTTTTCCTTTGTAAACCGGAAAACCCGCTCCCGTAATTTTATTACCCAGTTCAAAGTCCACAATGTCGTATTTCACACATAAATCCCAATGTGGAACGGCATCTTTTCCTAGCTTCGGCATTTCACCTTCTTCATGAACAATCTCGTTATCGTCGGCATGAAAACCTTTGGGAACAGAGATATGCGGAAGGTTTGGCAGTAAAATCATTTTTGCTTCGAGCTGTTTTTCAATTTCAACTAATTTATCCAAAAACGCTTTACTTTCTTGTTTTAATTCTGCAGTTTTGGCTTTGATTTTTTCAGCTTCGTCTTTCAAGCCTTTTGCCATTAAAGTACCTACTTCTTTTGCAATTTTATTGCCTTCTGCCAAAAGATCATCGGCTTTTTGCTGGGTTTCGCGACGAAGTTTATCAATATCTAAAACTTCTTTGATGTGCTGCTCAACGTTTTTGAAATTTTTTATGCTTAAACGCTCGATAACCTCGTTGGCTTTTTCTTTGATTGTATTGATTTGTAACATTTCGCTGCCTTTTTAATCCACAAAGATACGAAAAAAAATCCAATTCGAAAATTTTGTGTATATTTGCAAAAAAAATACTCACCATGTTAGGAACCTTTCAAAAACATCTCCAAGACGAACTTGCCGCCATTGAAGCAGCAGGTCTTTACAAAAGAGAACGCATCATCGTAACGCCGCAAACTGCGCAAATTAAAGTAAACAGTGGGCAAGAAGTCTTAAATTTTTGTGCAAACAATTATCTTGGATTGTCCAACAGTCCGAAATTAATTGCCGCCGCAAAAAAAGCCCTTGACGAACGCGGTTACGGCATGTCGTCCGTGCGTTTTATCTGCGGAACGCAAGATTTGCACAAAACGCTGGAAGCCAAAATTTCCGAGTTTTTCCGAATGGATGATGCCATTCTTTATGCTGCGTGTTTCGATGCAAATACCGGACTTTTCGAAACGCTGCTTCACGAAGAAGATGCGATTATTTCAGATACCTTAAACCATGCTTCGATCATCGACGGTGTGCGTCTTTGTAAGGCAAAACGCTACCGCTATGCGAATGCAAATATGGAAGAATTGGAAAATTGTTTGAAAGAAGCACAAGCCCAGCGTTACAGAATGATTGTAACCGATGGTGTTTTCTCAATGGACGGCAATGTTGCTCCGATGGACAAAATCGTTGCTTTGGCAGAAAAATACAACGCTTTGGTGATGGTTGACGAAAGTCATTCGGCAGGCGTTGTCGGAAAAACCGGTCGAGGCGTAAGCGAGTTGTTTGATGTTTGGGGCAAAATCGACATCATCACCGGAACGCTCGGAAAATCGTTTGGCGGAGCGATCGGCGGTTTTACAACCGGGAAAAAAGAAATTATCGACATGCTGCGTCAACGTTCACGACCGTATTTGTTTTCCAACTCCATTCCGCCGTTGGTGGCCGCCGCAGGCATCGAAATGTTTGATATGGTCGCTTCTACCAACGAATTGCAAGATCGTTTGCACGAAAATACGGCGTATTTTTATGAAAAAATGACGCAGGCAGGTTTCGACATCAAGCCCACGCAGTCCGCAATCTGCGCGGTCATGCTTTATGATGCCAAACTTTCTCAACAAGTTGCCGCTAAACTTTTGGAGGAAGGTATTTATGTGATCGGGTTTTTCTTTCCGGTTGTTCCAAAGGATCAAGCCCGAATTCGCGTGCAACTTTCGGCGGCACACACCAAAGAACACTTGGATAAAGCGATTGCGGCGTTCACGAAAGTGGGGAAAGAGCTTGGCGTGATTTCTTGATTTTTTTGAGACATCAAGGCTCTACAACTAAAAAAACTAGTTATATAACTAAAAGCTTAGTCGCATAACTAGTTTTTTTAGTTGTGCTTGTATCTTATCGAATACAGCGCAATGAAAGCCTGTTGCTTTTATTGCTCCAATTTTGTGGAAAGACGCTTCCTCTCGAGGTAAATATCAAAAGATATCCACGGTCTTCAGTTCGTTCCGACTGAGACCAGTAAAAACCCCATGAACCTTGATCTTTCAGCGAACCATCCGAAATGCTGATACCGCCAAAAGCACCACCCCAACGGTTAATATAATTATCAACAACAAATTCCGGCGTGTCTCCTCTCGGACGACCTGTTCCGCCCAAAGCAATATCCAAATCCATAAAATCTTGCTTCGTAGGGACACGCCAAGGATAAGGGCAAAGTTCACTCGCTAATTGATACACGGCTTGCCAACAAAATAAGTCGCCTGGAAATTCCGGATTAGAACGACAGTCTATGTTGAAAACCGATCTCTCGGTAAGGATATACTCCTCATCCCTATTGCTACATCGGTCTGTTTGTACAGCATCTGACCAAATTTGAGTGATATCATTGCCGGAAATCGTCCAAGTTCTATTCGTAGCAAATGAGGCATTGCCAAGAGCTGTAGACCATGTTTTGTTGTTACAAGATGTAAAGATAATCGCCATCACGGCAATAATTAAGATTGTAAATAGTTTTTTCATCCTTTTGTTGTTTTTGGCTGCCGCAAAGGTACGAAAAAAATAGATTTTCGCCAAGTTTATTAACATTTTTCGGAAGTTATCAACATTTTAACATTTTTTAAGGAATTTTTTATACGAAAATCGACTTTTTTGCGTTATATATATATGAGCGGTGTTTGTTCATGACAAAATTATTAACAAAAAAACGACTAAACATTTATTCGTATGAAAAAAACATTCACAAACTTTGCAAACTTTTTTGCATTCACAAAGGGCGAACGACGTGGAATCGTTGCACTTTTGAGTGTGATAAGTTTTTTGATGTTCGGCATTCAAGTGATGCCGTATTATACCAAAGACAATGATTTGGAATTTTCGGATGAAATTCCGGTGGAATCATCATCAAATTTTGAAACAATCGCCGGCGACACCATACCTGTACGGGCGGAGCTCGCCCCCGTCCTTGCTGATAATCGTGACAAATCTGAACAAGGGCGCCCGCACTTCGACAGGCTCAACGACCGGTCGCCCCAACAGGAACCGCAACCCAGATTTCAAGTCCGCGAAAGACAACCGTTTCGTGTCCATGCAAACACTGCCGATACCTTGGATTTACAACAAATTAGGGGTATCGGATCGGCAACATCGCATCGCATTGTCCAGTATCGCGAGCGACTTGGCGGATTTGTCAGAGTGGAACAATTACTGGAAGTTTGGGGTATTGATTCCGAAAGATTCGAACAAATCAAAGAGTTTTTCATCATCGACAAACAAAACATCCGCAAACTCAACATCAACACCATCTCAATTCGAGATTTGCAACGACATCCGTATTTAGATTATTGGCAAGCCAAAGCCATCGTTCAAAACCGTGATGAAAACGGATTCTATGCAAACATTTCCGATATTTTAAAACTCGCATTGATTGACCAAGAAACATTTGATTTGATTAAAGATTATTTGGAACTATGAACACCGCAATCAAACACTGGCAACAAGACGAACGTCCGCGTGAAAAACTGCTTAAACACGGGGCTTCAACACTCAGCAACGCCGAACTTCTGGCGATAATCATCAACTGTGGAAACAAACAGTATTCGGCATTAGATATTGCCAAGCAAATTTTAGCAACCTGCGGCAACGATTTTTTGGATTTGTCGAAAAAAGATGTTTCGCAGTTTGTCAAACAGTTTAAAGGCATTGGTCAAGCCAAAGCCGTTACGTTGGTTGCAACGCTCGAGATCGCACGCCGCCGCTACGAAGCAAAAGCAACTGTTCGTCCAAAAGTGGCGGACAGCCGCTCGGCATTCGAAGTGTTTTTCAAAAACCTTTGCGACCTCAATCACGAGGAGTTTTGGGTGCTTTACGTGGATGCGTCCGGAAAACTGATTTCCAAACAACGCATTTGCGAAGGCGGCATCACGCAAACATCCGTAGATGTGAAAAAAATCATGCAGACGGCAGTCTCTAATCGTGCACATGGCATCGTTTTAGGACACAATCACCCTTCGGGGAATATTTTGCCGAGCAAAAACGATGTTTTGGTTACTCAAAAAATTCAGACTGCCGCGAAACTCTTAGATTTACGCGTAATCGACCACATTATTTTGAGTGGAAATGATTATTACAGTTTTGGAGATGATGGGATTTTATAATGGTTAGTGGTTAGTCATTAGCGACCAATTAACCATTAACCACTATTCAAGTTCTATCAAAATAGCATCTTTCACAACGTTCTCACCGGTTTTAACGTTGATAGATTTTACTTTTGCATCAAAAGGTGCTTGAAGCTCATTGTCCATTTTCATACATTGAAGAATGATGATGATTTGGCCTTTTTTGACTTTGTCGCCTTTTTTTACAAATATTTTTCCAATAGTTCCGGGCATAAACGATGTGATATCACCGGGATTTACGGAAGTCAGAACCTTTCGCATCTCTAAACGTGAAGGGTGCTGTATTTTTTTATCGGTTGTTTTGCTCATGATTTTAGTTTTTAAAACGGTGGTAGTCCATGTTTTTTCGCAGGCGAAACCTCAGCTTTGTTTGCCGAAATTTTTAGTGCATGAATAATGTAGTTGCGAGTTTCTTCGGGTTTGATTACTGCATCTACATAGCCATAAGCTGCGGCAACGTAGGGGTTAGCAAACTTTTCACGGTATTCGGCGATTTTTTTCTGACGCATGTCTTCAGGATTATCTGCCGACATGATTTCGTTTCTGAAAATGATATTAGCAGCGCCTTCCGGACCCATAACTGCGATTTCCGCAGTAGGCCAAGCAAACACGAAGTCAGCTTTCAAATGGTTTGAGCACATCGCGATATAACCGCCTCCGTATGCTTTCCTCAAAATAATTGTGATTTTCGGAACTGTTGCTTCGGAATAAGCATAAAGAATTTTCGCACCATGGCGAATCACTCCTGCATATTCTTGATCAATACCGGGCAAATATCCCGGAAGGTCAACCAGCGTGACCAACGGAATGTTGAACGCATTGCAATAACGGATAAAGCGAGCGGCTTTGTCCGAACTGTCTACGTCCAAAACGCCTGCCATACAAAGCGGTTGATTAGCCACATAACCAACGGTTTCCCCATTGATGCGACCAAAACCGATTACTATATTCGGCGCAAAAAGCTCTTGAATTTCCAAAAAATCCGAGTTGTCAGAAACCGATCTGATAATATTTCTTACATCGTAAGGTTTTTTTGGATCGGACGGAAAGAAATTTTCGACTTTATACTCTTTGGTTTTCGGGTTTTTTACCGGTATGGCATCTGCTTTTCTCGTGTTGTTGAACGGAATATAATTGATCAGTTTTTTGATTTGGTTGAAGCATTCGTCTTCGCTTTCTGCGAAAAAATGTGCATTTCCGGAGATTTCGGCATGAACGCGGGCACCACCCAAATCTTCTTGAGAAATATCTTCGCCAAGTACTGATTTTATTACTTCCGGACCAGTAATGAACATTTTCGAAATTTTGTCCACCACAAACACAAAATCCGTGAGAGCCGGCGAATAAACCGCACCACCCGCACAAGGGCCAAGAATCACAGAAATCTGAGGAATAACACCCGAAGCAGCAGTATTCCGATAAAAAATATCACCGTATCCTGCAAGTGCATTCACACCTTCCTGAATACGTGCACCACCCGAGTCGTTGATCCCGATCAGTGGCACTTTCAATTTCATGGCATGATCCATGATTTTGGTGATTTTTTTGGCATGCATGTAGCCCAATGATCCACCTGCAACGGTAAAATCTTGAGCAAAAATACATACGGGATGGCCTTGCATGGTACCGGTTCCCGTGATTACCCCGTCGCCCGGCAAATATTTTTTGTCCATGCCGAACTCACGTCCGGAATGTTCCACAAAAAGGTCGTATTCGTGAAAAGAATTAGGGTCTAGAATACTGAGTATACGTTCGCGGGCAGTAAGTTTTCCGGTGGCTTTTTGTTTTTCAACGGCTTTTTCGCCACCACCTTGAAGAGCATCCGACATACGTCGTCGAAGTTCGAGAGTCTTAGATCTAATTGACATAGGCTGTCGATTTGGATTGGTTTATTGCATACAAAGGTACGAATAAAATTTGAAATTACCTAACCTTTTTTTGCAAAAATCTCATTTTCAGCAAAAACAGCCTGCTCATACCAATCCGTGCCATATTTGCGAATAAGGGGTTTTTTGAGAAATTGAAAAATTTTTATAGCCTTTTCTCTTCCTTCGATACAAGCGTCGTTGCAAATCGTCCAACGGTCGTAATTTAGTGCGTCGGAATCGCCAATTTTTGAAACGCGAATAGGATAAAGATGGCAAGAAATCGGCTTTTGATAGGAAATTTTTCCGTCTTCAAAGACTTTTTCAATGGCACATTCTGCGATACCGTTGTTGTCAAAAACAAGATAAGCACATTCTGCACGATTTACAAGCGGTGTTACCACCGTACCGTCTATGGCGATTTCAAAAACACCTGTATTTTCAATCGTTTCACGACCTTTTTCCGTGAGGTAAGGTTTGATTAGGTCGATATGTTCTTCCAAATAGCTGACTTCGTCTTCGTCTAATGGAGCTCCTGCATTTCCTTCTATGCAGCAAGCTCCTTTACATTTTATCAGATTACAGCAAAAAAATTCGGTGAAAATATCGTCGGAAATCAATGTGTTTTCGATAGCAATCATAATTTGTCGAGATTGTTTTTCAAGGCTTTCAGTGCATCCCAACGAGGGTCTTCTGCGGGTTTTGATTCCGTTGATGCTTGCAGTTTTTTCAGCATGTCCGGATTGCAATCTTCAATGTCATGCATTACTCTGAGCGGACGTAAAAGCACCAGTACTTCGTAAATGAAGTTATCTAAAATCAGTTCGTGTTCTTTTGGTGCGATTGTCCAAACTTCGCTGTCGAAATCGTTTTCGTTTCCGAAGTTTGTGATCAATGTTTCCTCGTGATTGATGGAAATTTCGACGGGATCTAGACATCTGTCGCAAGGTACAAAGCATTTTCCGTTGAAATGGAAATCCAACTTGAGAAAACGTTCGGTTTTTTCCAAATCAATGTTGATTTTTATTTTGCAATCGGAGATTTCATCGTAGTCGAACGCCTCAAAAAACGTATCGTCCACGTGAAACTCAAGCTTATGATATCCGAGAGAGAGTCCGGAGAAAGGGATTTTAAGCATTACAAGTGTTTTTCAATGTCATCATGTCGAGCGTAGCAAAGCGAAGTCGAGATACCCCATAGCAAGGAGATTCCTCGACTTCGCTCGGAATGACGGGCATTTTAACTAACTTCCGCACCTACATAATTCGCTTTTACATCCTCATAAAACTTCGCAACGGAAACTTGTATAAACGGAAGGATAAAGAGAAAGAAAACAGCAGATATAAGAAGAGTGAATATGAACAGACCAGAGATATTCAGCACCATTACGAGAGCAAGTGGCAATGCACACAACAGATACACTCCAAGAAAAATCATCATAAGTCCAAAGTATTTCATCTTGTAACCGTTCATCATTTTTCGGCTTTTCTTGAGGGCTTCGACGACGCCGATTTCAGGATTATCTCGCAAAATAAAAAAACTTAAAGCGAGCATAAACGCGACAACAAATCCCGGTATGATTAGCAATAGCATGCCCAAGAGAACGAAGCACAGCACAAGTAAAAATACGCCGATGGACTTCCAATAATTTTGCTTAAATCCTGCAAAAATCATGCAGAATTTGGGCTCTTCATTTCGGGCAATCGCCAACGAAAATGTTGCCATTCCAAGGACCATTGGTCCATAGACAAAAATGAGCCAAACAAGGGGTAACGTCGCATAAAGTAGAGTCATTCTTTCGGGAATAACCGATGTTGCTCCGAGAATAAGTGTGAATACAAGAAATGTACAAATTGCTAAACCCCAACGATTATTTAATGCATCGGCGGCTTGTCTCATGAGTTGTTTGTTTGGTGTTTTCATGGTTTTGTTTTTTTTGGTTTGTATTTTGGTTGGGGCGTGCTTCGACAGCCTCAGCAACCACCCTTACCGGTTATTATTCCACAATCGTTGTCCAACCGAATTTATCTTCGAGCTCGCCGAGCTGGATTCCGAGCAAACGGTTGTAAAGTTCTGTAGAAACTTTTCCGGCAACGCCCTCTTGTCCAAATTTGTAGGAAATCTTTTTTTCGCGATCAAAAATTTCGCCGATAGGCGTGATTACTGCTGCGGTTCCACAAGCGCCTGCCTCGTCGAAATTGGCTAATTCTTCAACGGCAATTGAACGTTCGACAACATTCAAGCCCATATCTGCTGCCAATTCACGAAGACTCATATTTGTAATCGAGCGCAAAATTGAGTGTGATTTCGGCGTAACATATTCGCCATCTTTAATCACGAAAAAATTTGCAGGACCAGCTTCATCAATGTACTTTTTTTCTTTGGCATCCAAAAATAGTACAGACGCAAAACCTTCTTCTTGCGAACGAACGCTCGCTTGAAGCGATGCTGCGTAGTTTCCGCCTACTTTGTAAGTGCCCGTTCCGAGAGGTGCTGCACGATCAAAATCACGGACAAGTTGTATTTTCACAGGCTTAAAACCTGTTTTGAAATACGGTCCGACCGGACTAACAAACACCAAAAATGTGTACTCGTCAGCAGGTTTTACACCGACCTGTCCGCCCGTACCAATCAATAACGGACGCAAGTACAATGATGCTCCGGTTCCATAAGGAGGAACAAATTTTTCGTTCATTTTTACCGCTTTGATACACGCATCCATGAATAAATTTTCGGGAACGGGTTGCATTTTAATTCCGTTTGCCGAATGCGTCATGCGTTTGGCGTTTTCTTCCAAACGAAACATGCGGATTTTTCCGTCTTTTCCACGATAGGCTTTTAAACCTTCGAAGGCCTGTTGTCCGTAGTGCAGGCAGGTTGCCGCAATGTGCATCGTGATGTTTTCGTCAGTACTTGCTTCGAGTTCGCTCCATCTGCCATTTTTGAAATACGCACGAACATTGTAGTCTGCTTTGAAATAGCCGAACGGTAGTTCTGCCCAATTGATGTTTTCCATAATGTTTGTTGTTTTAATTTTTTGCAAATTTACACAATTTTTTTGAATCACGAAAACTTTCTCGGATAAAAAACACGCTTTTGCCAGAAAAATACCGAAATCGCCAGAATAACCGAAAGAAAATCAGAAACGGCAACCGCATACCAAACGCCATCCAGACCCCATCGGTTCGAAAAAAGAAGTAAAAGCGGAATAAAGAACAATAACTGTCGGCACAAGCTTACCGTAATCGATAAAATCGGCTTGTTTATGGATTGATAAAAATTTGAACAAATAATTTGAAATCCTCCAAACAAAGGCATCATCAGAAATACAAAAAACAAGCCTCGCGAACCTATTTCGATAAGTTCGGCATCGGCTGTAAATAACCGCATCATTTGTGTTGGAAACAACACTACCGAGAGAAGTCCAACGGAGGTAATACTTATTCCTATTTTGATCGTTAGGATCAAAGTGTCTTTCATTCGTTTGAGTTTCCCGGCACCGAAACTATAACCCACAATCGGCTGCATACCCTGACTCAATCCGGCGATAATCATTATGAACAACATCGCATAAGCAGAAACAATGGCATAAGCACCTATCGCCAAATCGCCGCCATGTCGGCGTAAAACCAAGTTCACAGCAATCGCTACCGCCGATGCGGCCACGTGCATCAAAAACGGAGAAAGTCCGATAGCCGTGATATTTCGAATGATATAGCCCTTCAATTTGAACGTTGCCCGACGAAATCTAACCCGGCTGTCGCTGCTTAAAAAATGGTGCATCACATAACATGAACTCACAAACCTTGAGATAGCAAAAGCCCAAGCAGCGCCTTTAATTCCGGCATCTAAGCCGAAAATAAAAATTGGTGTTAAAATCAAATTCAGCACGACTGCGATGATCGGTGCATACATTGATTTTTTTGGATATCCTGATGCCCGCATCATGCTTCCATAACTGTACGAAATGTTGCCGAAAATTGACGTTGGTAGAATAATTTTTAAATAGTCTTTAGCATATGGCAGTGTGTGTTCACTTGCACCAAAAGCAACGAGCATCGGCTCTAAAAAAATCAATCCGAAAATGGTTACGAATGTCCAAAACGTAAACGAAAGAAACAAGCTGTTTGCTAAAATACGTTCAGCCCAAGGCGTGTCTTTCATTCCCAAAACAATGGAAATTCGAGCGGCGGCACCAACGCCGACCAGTGTTCCGAATGCCATTATCAACATTGCAATCGGGTAGGTTAACGCTAATCCCGAAACAGCCAAAGATCCAACGCCGTGTCCGATAAAAGCCCTATCTGCCAAATGGGAAATAGAAATTGATACCGCTCCGATAATCGCCGGAACGGAATAGTGAAGCAAAAGTTTCCCTACAGGTTTGTTTTCCAAATCAATCTTCATAGTCATAAAAATTGACTAATGATCAATACGCCTGCAACCGATAAAGGAACCGTAAAATTATCCGTACCCTTAGTTGAAATTAATTCCGTGACGGTAGCGGTTAAGGCAATCATCAAAGAAAATCCAAGCATTGGATTATCGTAAACGGAATTAAAGAATAATAAGCAAATAAGGAGTGCGGAAAACAAAAATGCTAATGTCCCGGCAATAGTTTTTCCGGCATATATTTCGTTGGATTTTACCCATTTACCGCCAACTAATCCGGCTAAAGGATCCGAAATGGCAAAAATCAGCAAGGGGAGCGTGAATATCGCATTATTTCCAAAGACTACGGAAACAAGATAAGTAGCCCCTAATCCAAACGCCAGAAAATAACTTCCTCCCGTTTCTCGCTCTACATTATCAACAGAAGGAATCCATTTTTGAACTTTTGCAATCATAAGCAGAACGAAGAAAAGAGCACTTAACGCCAAAGCATAACCAACATTTTTGAAAACGATAGGAAAGAAAAACAATGCCATCAATACTGCTGCAACGTGAGATAGTTTCCGCGTATATTCCGCATCAACGTTTAATTTACGATTGAGTATTTCGCAAAAAATCAACAATAAAATATATCCAACCGTAAATCCCAATAAGCCAAATAAACCAAGTGCATGATAATTCATAACCAATAAAAATTTAATAAAACCATAACTGCTCCTGCAACAACCCAACTGTCGAAACGATCAAGAATACCACCGTGTCCGGGAAGCAGCCGACTGAAATCTTTAACTGCGTATTGACGTTTTATGTATGAGGCTGCCAAATCGCCGACAAACGAAGCCGCAATCACACAAAGTATCAGAATAATCACCACTAAGCCGTCATGTCGAGCCCCTCGGCTCAACTCGGGATAAACTCCGTCGAGACATCCCCTTGCTAAAATCAAATTTGCAACAACACCAAGAACTAACGCAATACTCGCTCCGCCGACAAGTCCGCCAAGCGTTTTGTTAGGGCTGATAATTGGTGTTATTTTTCGTTTTCCGAACAACTGTCCGGATAGTTGGCTAAAAGCATCAAACGTACATACGGTAAACACTGTCAGAATTTGAATTTCTTTCGTTGCAAAAGCAAAAAAACAGAACAATACCGCAATTCCAATATACATTGAAAAAAACAAAACAAACTTGCTCCATTTCAGCGGTACGGGCGTTTCGACAGGCTCAACGACCGCACTCCGGCAGCCGGACACTGAGCCTGTCGAAGTGTCGAGACCGCCACGTATCGAACTGATTTGCAGACGAAGTATTTCAACAGCTCCTCCCAAAGCGACTAGAAAACAAACTATTTTGAAAAGTATCGGGACATATATGATGCAGAGAAAAATCGAGTTTATGATGAGAAAATAAACAAAAAATTTCTTCCAGGCATTTATTTTTATGGGTTTTTCTTTTTTGCGGCTAATGATATGAATCGCAACTGCGCCAATCGCAAAAAGAATAAAAAGAAATACTAAAAAAAACTCTGAATTCATGCTCGACTATTTTTATGTTTCAATTCCATTTTTCTCTTTTGCAAGTCTTTGATTTTCCCTTTTGACCTGAAAAATGGTTCTGACATCGCTTGAGGGACCTTTTAGTAAAAGCGAAATCAAAAGTTCCTCCGTTGTGAGTATAAATATGCTTGCTATAACAAATATGGTATAGCCGTTCGTAATGGCATTAGGTCCATTCAAAATCCAGTGAAGAAGAACCCATACAAATAAAATATATCCGAGGGATCTCATTAAATAAGTGTGAATGATAAGCATACTTACGCTTTTGTGCTTTATATAACCAACAAGCGAGGAAAGAACTTTATATGCAAAACCGGCCATACAAAGCCAAAATAAAATCGGGTAGTCCGGCAAAAGCATTTTAGGAATAATAAAAAGTGCCGCAACTACAACCAAAGCCATATCAGCAAGACTGTCAAGAACTTGCCCTAATTTTGTTCCTTCTCCATTATTAACAGCCCTTGCTATTGTTCCGTCAATCATATCGGTAAAACAAGCAATAATAAACAAAACCATACCGACAGTATTAAATCCTTGACGAGCAAAAATTATCGCAATAGGAACGCAAAGTAAAAGTCTGCTGAGTGTAATTATGTTTGGAACATGTTTCATAGTTGCTTCATTTACGAATGGTGAGTGAAAATAGCGGATAAATCAAAATTCCTATCGGAATAGCAGCAAAACCAACGATAAAAAACAACACTGCGACAGTTCCTACAAGCAAAAATTGCTGCCAACTCGGCACAAATCCCGCTTTTAATTTGAGCGACAACATTCGTATTGGAAGCACCAAGAGTGCCGTAAAAATCACACATAAAACAGCAATCGTTATCGGATGAAAAGTTATGGCTTCTAAATTCCACAATTCTCTTTCGTGCAAATCGCGAAGCACAAACGGCAAAGTCGCCCAAAACATGCCGTTTGCAGGAGTCGGCATGCCGATAAAATATTCGGGGTGGCTGGTGTCGTCCGTATTGAATTTCGCCAAGCGCAACGCCGAAAACAAAACCATGGCAAAAGCAATATACGGCAATTGCGGAAACGGCAGCGCATCGGGATTTGCAAACATAATTCTGAACGCAATCATAGCCGGGGCAACGCCGAAGCTCACAATGTCTGCGAGCGAATCCAGTTGTTTGCCGAGTTCTGACTGAGCATTGAGTATTTTTGCCAAAAATCCGTCCAAAAAATCAAAAACCGCGGCCAAAAGAATCAATCCTCCGGCAAAAACCAACTGTCCGCTAAACGTGGCAACAATTGACAAACAGCCGCAAAGTAGATTGGCAAGCGTGATGGTATTTGGTATGTGCTTCATGCTTTTTTGTAAATTTTCAACTTGCAAAGATACAAAAAATTTGGCAGATTCACTTTTTTTTCATACCTTTGTAGTGGTGAAATATATATCAACTATGAAAAAAATCTTGAAAATTTCGTTATTGTTTTTTGCAGCAATGCTGATTATTGTTGGTTGCAGGAAAGAACGTGATGCCTCTCTTGTAAATATCTGGGTGGGCGAGAGTGTTGAGATTAGAGAAATAAGATTAGGACTTATAACTATTCCTGCACCTCCGGAATTGTCGGAATACATGAGTCAAATCATAAATCCGCAAGTAGCAGGCACAATTCTCGAACTTCGCGAAGATCGTATCGCTGTTATTTTACCTCCAGCCCTAATCACACTACCTCCGCTGGAGTTTATTTACACAGCGAATGGAAACACATTGACGATTGGTTCTGTGGAAGGTAGATATAATATTTCAAGAAATCAGTTGAATTGGGATGTTAACCTTACCAACCTCCTTACAGATATTTTTGGAATAGGTCTTGGTGATTTGGGTATTCCGGATATTCCCGGAGTTAATTTGAATCAAGCCGCTATCACGGCTCGTATCATATTCAACAAAAAATAATCACTCCCCTATTTTTTCGTTCAAGGATTTAAAACCTTTGCCCAAAATTTCGTTTGCCGGCAAAATGGTAATAAATGCTGTTGGATCTATTTCGTGAATAATCTCTCTTAATTTTGGGATTTGACGGGAGTTTACAACGGTGTAAAGAATTTCACGCTCTTCGCCTTTGTACGTGGTTTTTCCGTGAAAATACGTGCTTCCTCGATTGAGTTTTTTGTGGATCACATCGTTCATTTCTTTACTTTTTTCCGAAATGATGAACACAGCACGGTCGGTGGAAAGTCCTTCTTGAAAGATATCGACAACCTTTCCATACACAAAAATCGTAATCAGCGAATAAAGCGGTATTGCCCAATCGCCAAATGCAATCAAACCAATCAGTACAACGATTGAATCTACAAGTATAATACTAAATCCGATTTGAATTCGGGAGTATTTAGTCATAATTTTTGCAATCACATCCGTTCCCGCACTCGTTCCTTTTGCCTTAAAAATGAAAGCAACTCCAATACCTATCAACACACCGCCATAAATTGAAGCCAGCAACGAATCACCGGCAACCAATTGCTCGCGCCCGTAAAGCCATGTGAGCAAATCCACAAAAACCGCAGTAGCCACAAAGGCTGTGATGGTTCTTGGAAGCGATCTCGAACCCAAAATTTTGTAAGCCGCAAACACCAAAGGAATGTTGAAACAAAGAGCCACCATACCTATCGGCAAACCATCCGGAAATCTTGCAAATACGCCCTCCGTAAGATAGTGTATCACGATCGAAATACCGTAAATTCCCCCCGGAATAATCTTATACGGCGTGATGAAAAACACGTATGCCGAAGCTATGATAAACGCACCGAGAACGATAAGCCCGTAGTTTTTCAGAAAGTTCTTCATTGCCTAATTTTTGACTTCTGCAAAACCTTTTCCATAAACCCCACTTACCGCTCCTATACTTGTGAATGCTTGCGGGTCTACCTCTTTGATAATCTGCAATACGTTTTGCACTCTATTTTTTCGTATAACGATCAGCAAAATTTCGGTTTCTTCTTTGGTATACCAACCTTTTCCGTGAAGTAAGGTTACTCCTGCACGCATTGTTACACCAACTTTATGGGCGATTTCCTTGTGGTTTTTTGAAAAAACAAACATTTGCACGGATTGTTGATCTCCCAAAATAACTCTGTCAACCATGTAAGATACTACAGCAACCGTAATAAAACCATAAACTACCAAGCGAAAGGCTTCCAAAACCGTTTTGTCTAAAACAAAATGAAACAAGAAAAACGCCGAACTGATGATACCGACATCAATGTAAAGAATAACCCGCCCCGGACTGATGCTGCGGTATTTGTTCACGATTTTTGCCAAAAGATCTGTCCCGCCGGTGCTGCCGCCTTGATTGAGCAATGATCCAAAACAGAATCCCACTATACCTCCACCTAGAATTGTCGAAAGTGTAACGTCTTCCAAAAATGGTTCGGTTATATATTTTTGAGCAATCGTCATAAAAACCGAAACTAAAAGCATCGCATAAATGGTTTTTATCCCAAAGTTTCGTCCCAAAACTTTTAGCGCAATCATCAACAAAATAATGTTAACCACAAACATGGTATAACCTACCGGAATGGTATTTCCCGAAGCATAAAAAACGATAGTTCCAAGTCCGCTAAGTCCGCCGCCGACAATGCCGGAGTTGATGATAAATCCAACAATCGAAACCGAATACAGTGCTAAAAAAAATGTGATAAGGATATAACTTTTTACTTCTCGGAAGATTGCTTTTTGCATAGAAAAAATTTTTTGCAAAGATACAAAAAAAAATGAAATACACAAAAAGTCAACTTAACTTCCCACTGTTTTTTATATTTTTTGTATCAAATATTTGGTTCATTCGATTTTTTTTTGTAACTTCGCTGTCTGAAAAACAACCAAAGAACAAACTTTAATTTTCCCAATTCCATACTAACTGCGTATGAAAAAACTTTCACTAATTTTTTTGTACACCTTCTTTTTTTTGTTTCTATTTGCACAGCTGTCTTTGTCTGCAGATACACTAGCTTTTACAAACCGTTCGGAACTTGACACAGCTCCATCTTCTACCCTTTCCTATTCGACAGCTGTTTCATCGGGCTCTGTTTTAAAAATCTCGGGTACTTTGAATTTTGCACCGGACCCTTCAGCTGTTTCTATGCGTCAAAGTTCTGCTTCTGAGGACGACAGTGACAGGTTTATCCCTGAGC